>Ga0209347_1001318_pt1 | contig 42321 bp, 34 predicted proteins | sample AutmiccommuBRH23_FD_187382 | JGI IMG/M metagenome (GOLD analysis project Ga0209347, IMG submission 187382) | Deep subsurface microbial communities from Mt. Terri, Switzerland - Autotrophic microbial communities BRH/23 (SPAdes) (version 2) | ecosystem: Environmental > Aquatic > Deep subsurface >... | reverse complement strand
AAGCCGCTATCCCCAAAGGAATACCTACCGGCGTAGGATAGAGTATCGCCGAGCCGCCTTCCCAATAGAAACACTTAGCGGCGAAGGAGGTAGACTCCATCCTACGGCGCGAAAGTATTTCGTTTGCTGATCTGCGCCTTCGGCATAAGTCTCCACTGGAGACTTATGCCACCGAAGTCTCGATGTTCAACTTTAGTTGAACGAGTTCACTTATCTACATAAAGCCCGTTCTGTTCAAGATAAAGACGAACAGGCTCAGGTAAAAGGTAACGAATCGATTCTCCACGCCGAACCCTTACTCTAATATCCGTAGAAGAAATTGCTAAGGCGGGGACTTCTAAATAATGAATTTTCTCCTGAATCTCCGGATGTTCATGTTGAACTTTTAGAAAAAAATCACTCGCATCAAACCCGGGACGCGCTGCACCAATAAATTCAATCAAGGTGAAGATTTCTTCAGCCTCCCGCCAAAAAAAGATTTCTAAAAGTGCATCTGTCCCAGTAATAAAGTAAAGTTCATGTTCTGGCCATGTGCGGCGTAAAATGCGCAAGGTTTCAACCGTATAAGATGGACCTTCTCTCTCAATTTCCAAGGCAGAAATATCAAATGCCGGGTTATCCTGAATGGCCAGTTCAACCATCTCGTAGCGCAATTCCGTAGCCGAGATATCTCTTCTTTTTTTATGCGGAGGTGTCCCTGTCGGTATAAATAACACCTTATTTAACTTAAACACAACGCGTGCCATTTCCGCAGCAACCAGATGCCCATAATGAATTGGGTCAAAGGTTCCACCCATAATTCCTAAACGAGGTTTCTCCATTTTCTGTAGAGCAATCCGTTTCATGTCAGTCATAGCAGCGTCTCCTTACGGATAATAGAATTCAGCACGATAGGCAAGGATTCATTTAATTCAAAAGTGAACAACTCATATTACACGATTTTAGTCGTCCACTCCTCGAGATTCCACACATCCGTCACCCAATTTTCGTAAAAATCCGGTTCATGAGAAACAACAATTACAGTCCCTTTATATTCTTTAATTGCTTTCTTGAGTTCCGCCTTAGCTTCCACATCCAAATGATTCGTAGGTTCGTCGAGGACCAACCAGTTCACATCTTTCAACATAAGCTTACACAATCGAACTTTCGCATTTTCTCCCCCACTCAACACCATCATTTTACTTGAGATGTGTTCACTGGTCAAACCGCATCTTGCCAAGGCTCCCCGCACTTCCGAATTTGTAAGTCCTGGAAATTCATCCCACACTTCCTCCAGCGCCGTCTTAGAATTCCTGCGACTGGATTCTTGCTCAAAATAACCAGGGTAAAGATAGTCTCCCAGCTCAACTTCTCCAGAAACTGGAGAGATATACCCCAGCAAGGTCTTTAGTAAGGTAGATTTTCCCAATCCGTTAACCCCACGGATCGCAACCTTCTGCCCTCGTTCCAGAACTAGATCTAAAGGACGGGTCAGGGGTTCATTATAGCCTAATACGATATTCTTAGCCTCGAAAATCATCTTTCCCGGTGATCGAGCTTCCCGAAACTTAAACTTTGGTTGAATCTTCTCCTTTGGTCGCTCAAGCAGGTCCATTTTTTCCAGCTGCTTCTGCCGGCTTTTGGCCCGCCCGGTCGTTGAAATCCGTGCTTTATTGCGGGCAATAAAGTCTTCAAGACGATCCACTTCTTTTTGCTGCTTATCATAAGCCTTAATTTCCTGGATCTTTCGAGTCTCAAAGAGCTCCATAAACTGCTCGTAATTCCCAGTATAGCGAGTCAATCCCGCATTTTCCACGTGATAAATAACGTTAATAACGCTATTCAAAAACGTCACATCGTGGGAAACAAGGATAAACGCATTTTCGTATTGATTAAGATAGCGTTTGAGCCAATCAATATGCTCAACATCCAAAAAGTTGGTTGGTTCGTCCAAAATTAAGATACTAGGATTTTGAAGCAATAGTTTGGTGAGTAAAACCTTTGTTCTCTGACCCCCGCTCAAATCCGCAACATCTTTGTCCAGACCCACTTCTCCAAGACCCAATCCATTAGCGATTTCTTCAATTTTCGTATCAATCATATAAAACCCGTTGTGTTCTAAAATGCTCTGAATCTCTCCTACGTCTTCCAGGAGTTTGTTCATTTCGCTTTCCGAGACGGTACCCATTCGGTCATACAACTCTAGGATTTCTGCTTCTAGATCAAACATCCCTTGAAACGCTTCTTTAAGAACGTCACGAATGGTTTTTCCTTTAGCCAAATTGGTATGCTGGTCAAGATAGCCTACCGTGACGCGATTTGACCACTCTACCTTCCCTTTGTCAGGCATGAGCTTCCCCGTAATGATATCCAAGAAGGTCGATTTTCCTTCTCCATTCGCCCCAATCAAGCCAACGTGCTCCCCTTTTAACAAGCGAAAGCTGACATCTTCAAAAATTTTACGCCCGCCAAACCCATGGCTAACATTTTCTACATTTAATACGCTCACGACTTAACTTCTCCCCTTAATTTTCTCTTAATGTCTCTTGTGCAACTCCGACAGAAAGAAGCACTTGATTAGGTTATTTATCAAACATTCCACCGACTTTGCGACGTTTAATGCCCTTCCTCTTCTCCCCGATTTTCTGCATGGCTTTAATAGGTCCTCCTTGTTGAGAACTCTTCAGCTTTTTCTCCTCAACTAATTTTTTCATCCGTTCCAAGGCATTCTCATCCATAATCTGTTCCTCCAATAGTCTTTTAAAGTTACTCGCACATCTCCGAATTGTCCTATCGTGATCGTGCGTCAAATTTACTCTTATTTTTTTGCAATTTTCTCCGCCAGCTCGGTCAAATACGTCCAACGTTCCAGTAAATCATCCAGTTTCTGTTCAAGGGTTTGTTGAAGCGCCACTAACTCAGTTAGCTTTCCATAATCACTACCAACATCATTCATATGTTGATTGTTATTTTTTAGTTCTTCTTCCACTTGAGCAATCTGAGCGTCAATTTGTGCATAATCCTGTTGCTCTTTATAGGTCATTTTTAGCGAACGCTCTTTCTTCCTCTCGAGTTCTTCCTTTTCCGACCCAGCATCCAGTTGTCGGAACGTTTTTTCCAAAGAGGCTAATTTAGCAACCTGATCCGCTTCTTGCTCAGCAGCGTACACCTGCTCTCGATAGTCTGAGTAATTACCCACATATGACCGGATTTCTCCGTCTCCTTCAAAAGCAAAAATCTTATCAGTGACCCGATCAAGAAAATACCGGTCATGGGAAACAGCAATTACCGCTCCGGGAAATTCATCCAGATAGCCTTCCAATATAGTAAGGGTTTGAATATCCAAATCATTGGTTGGTTCATCCAATAAGAGAACATTCGGTGCTCCCATCAAGATCCGCAAAAGATAGAGCCTTCGCTTTTCTCCACCAGAGAGTTTGCCAATCTGAGTCCACTGAACGGATGGCAAAAACAAAAAGCGTTCTAGCATTTGAGAGGCCGTCAAAAAACCACCATCTGCCGTGGGAATCACTTCCGCCACCGATTTAATCTCATCAATCACACGAATATTTGGATCTAAGTACGTGTTTTCCTGAGAAAAATATCCCATATTAACCGTGGAACCCAATTCTATACTCCCGCTATCCGGTGTCTGCTTACCGGCAATCAAGTTTAACAATGTCGACTTGCCACTCCCATTGGGGCCGATAATCCCTATCCGGTCGTTTCTCAAAAGAATATAACTAAAATCTTTGATTACAACACCCCGGTCGGGAAACCCTTTTTGCACTTTTGTACATTCTAGGATCTTCTTTCCTAAGCGAGACGCGCCCGTCGGCATTTCGATAAGATCCGCATGCTCTAACGGCTTATCAGCCTGAAGCTTTTCAAAACGCTCAATCCTTGCCTTTTGCTTAGTTGTACGGGCTTTAGCGCCCCTCCGCATCCAAGCTAGTTCATTGCGAAAGAGATTTTGGCGTTTTCTCTCGGTTGCTTCAACTTGTTCCTCCCGCTCCGCTTTTAACTCCAAGAAACGGCTATAATTACCGGGGTAAGGATAAAGTTTTCCCTGGTCTAACTCCAATACTCGAACAACCACACGATCAAGAAAATACCGATCGTGCGTAATCATAATCAGCGCACCTTTGCGTTTATTTAGGTACTGCTCCAGCCAATCTACCGTATCATTATCAATGTGGTTCGTTGGCTCATCGAGCATCAGTATATCCGTAGGGTTAATGAGGGCTCTCGCTAAAGCTACTCGTTTTCTCTGGCCACCTGAAAGAGTTCCCACTAAGGTATCAAATTTTGAAATCCCCAGCTTATTCAAAATGGTTTTGGCCTCATTTTCTAGTTGCCAAGCATCCAGTTCATCCATCTGCTGGCCTAAGGCAATTAACGTTTGTTGAAGCGTCGGCTCATCTGGTTCCATATTCAGTTTTTCTAAGGCTAATTCATACTCTCGCAACAGCTTCATAACCGGGGAATTTCCCTTAAAGACCTGCTGCAAGACAGTCGCCGTATCTTCGAACTCCGGATTTTGAGGGAGATATTCTAGGCGCATGCTATTACCGGTTGTAACTTTCCCCTGATCAGGCCATTCAACACCCGCCAATATTTTAAGCAATGTGGACTTGCCCGTTCCATTGACTCCAATAATCCCTATTTTTTCTCCTTCATCAATCCCGAAGGAAATATCTGCGAAAAGAACCTTTTCACCGTAACTTTTCGTTAAATCCTCAGCAGTTAAGACATTCATGTTGACCCTCTTCTCCTTAGCAAAAGCTGTACAACATCTTATTATATCACAGATTGAATAACGACGTTATGGAAAAGAAACAATAATAGCTGTTCTTAGTTAACTGAATATTCAGAAAGTCAAGAACAGCTATTATTGTTTCTCTATCCTCAAAAAGAAGACTCCCGTTTTCATCCTTTGATGGTGCCGCAGCAGCGGCATGGGGGTCTACCCTGAAAAATCCCTCCTGGGTACTGGAGGCGGTTCTTCTGTCTGGCTCTGGGGGGAGCGCTTTTCAGCCGTGTTAACCCGTGCGAAGACGGTGTCTTCGTTCTGCACGCGTCTGCGAGTTCCGCCGCTGGCTTGCTGGACGTTTCGCGAGCGCGTCCGAACCTCTGGGTATTTCTGCATGTGAACCTGCGGCGCGCTACGGGGACGCGAACCGTCGGCACTCGCCTTAGCGCGGCTTCACTGACGCATCCGCTTAGCAGAAAAGCGCTCCTCCAGTCAGTATGTTGGGAGTGTAAGCAGAACTTTGGGGGTGCTCAGGTTAGGCTTCCGGAATCTTACAGGTGTTAGGCATTTGAAAACTCCCCCCAAAAGCACGCCCCAAAATCCAAAGACCCGCAAGCCAGGGCAGCTTCGTCCACAGAAGCGAACCCATTGCATGGAGAGGCGGTAAAAGCCCACAAGCGGCTGCGGGGAATGCGCAGCCTGGTTCACATCAGGTACTACCCTGAGGTTTGGCGGAGCTCCTGCAGCCGCGAGGGGGCGAGCCTCCGAATGCTGCGGTGACGAAGACACTGTCTTCGCACGAATAAGCTTTCTTGCAGGATGTGGCGAAGTTGCCCGACCCTGGAAGCACTCCCATTTTCACCCTCTGATGGTGCCGCGCAGCGGCATGGCAGTCTATTTAAGAAATTAGGCCAAAAGTTTTTTTAACACCTTTGCTCATATTGGGCTTGTGTTCGGCGATAATTCTTTAAATAAAACTCGTTAATTAATACGTCTAATTTACAACTTATACTCACTACTCTATAATCCGTAAGGTCTTTATCTGAAGCAACTTCTTGCATTTTTAATCTTAATTCTTCAATTTGCTCATCTATCAAATTTTTCACAACTAACACAACCTCATTTCAACAAATTATGGAATCCTGAAACATTCTAATATATTATTGTAATAACATCAACAAAATATTAGATAATCTTTTGTCGAAATATGGCAAATTTGTCACAACTAAGTTACTTTAGCTAATAGCATGTTAAAAATTTCTCAACTGTTCATACTATAGGTGACTTAGCCCGCTTGTTTATGGTTCATAATTTAACTCAAATTGGGAAACCTAATTTATGAATTTTGATAAAGGAGGCCGTTTTGATGTTATGTGCAGAAGTTTCGATTTACCCTCAGAAAACAAATAACGCAAGTCAGATCATTACTAGCTCTATTCAAACATTATCCCAGGAAAAAATTGAATACAAAGTTGGTTCTCTCAGTACCCATATTGACGGAAACGACGAACAAGTATGGAATGGGATCAAGAAAGTGTTCAATGAGGCCCAAAAAGCCGGCGAAGTAAGCATGGTAGTTACAATTTCTAATTCCGAACATTGAAAATAGAGTTATAGTCATGCAAATATTACAATCTAAGTTTAATCGTCGAAGGGGTTAGCAATGAATGCTAACCCCTTTTTTTCCGTCTCCCCTGAACAGCACAGAGAAAGATGTGCAATATGCTGAGCAGCTCATCCTTAAACTCAAGCCCCCCAAACCACGTTTCCCCGTTTAATTACCATTCTAACTGGGTTACTACCAAAATGATACGGTAAATAATTTAGATTTGGAATATCAAGAATGAGCACATCCCCCTGTTTCCCGACTTCCAAACTCCCTACCTGATCAGCCCTGCCGATAGCATGTGCCGAATTAATCGTCACTGCTGCCAAAGCCTCCTCAGGGGTAAGCCTAAGGTAAAGACTAGCAAGGGTTAAGACAAGAGGCATTGATTCCGTTGGCGAAGATCCAGGATTCGAATCCGTGGCCAGTGCTAAAGGCACCCCTTGCCGAATCATCTCTCTCGCTCTAGCGTACGAATTCTTGGCAAGGTTAAACGAAGTCGCCGGAAGCAGGACTGCAATCACTCCTTGTCGAGCTAGGGCCGCGATTCCTTCATCCGAAGCTTGAAGCAAATGATCTGCACTTATAACGGCCAATTTAGCCGCTAGTTCTGCTCCACCCGCTGAAGCTAATTCATCCGCATGCATTTTTAACTTGAGATTTAATTGTTGCGCTTTAACTAAAATCCGCTCACTCGATTCGAGGCTGAAAACCCCAGGCTCGCAAAAAACATCACAAAACTCCGCAAAGCCTTGTTCAGCAATTTGAGGTAACATCTCATCAATAATATAGTTTGTAAACTCAACATCGTTATATCCTGGTGGAACCGCATGCGCTCCCATAAACGTCAGTACCAAATCAACCGCCTGTTCTCCATCTAACTCATGTATCAGACGTAAAGCCCGAAGTTCTTCATCCACCGTCAATCCATATCCGCTCTTCACCTCAACCGTCGTCGTACCCATGCTCAGCATCGTCTGAAGTCGACCTTTTGTTTGCGCCTTAATCTCTACATCCGTAGCCTGCCTCGTACTCCGAACAGTAGAAAGAATTCCCCCACCTTGCTTAAGTATTTCAAGATAGGGAACCCCTTTAAGTTTCAAAGACAATTCATTTTCGCGTGAACCAGCATAAAGAACGTGAGTGTGAGGATCGACAAATCCCGGGGTAACAACCTGACCTACTGCACTTATTTGCCGCGTATCAGGTCCTACCCACCCACCTAAACGGACTTCCTCCGTTGTGCCAACCGCAATAATTATCCCCTTCCGAATCGCGACAGCACCATCTTCAATTAAACCAATTTCAGACATGCTCTCGCCACTAGCCGGTCGTTCGGAGTAACCCTTCATCGTCGCCATCGTATGCGCGGAATGGATTAAGAGATCAGCATAATTCACAAAACCATCTCCGTTCAAGTCAACAATCAGTTTTACTGTTCGACACACATCTCACACGATATTTCACCAGTCAAGTTCGGTTTCCTCAACGTTTGTCCAACTGGAATAATAAGGGTATGAGATTTCATCGGAGTCATTAGCATCGTATGTTTTAAAGTTACGCCAATTTCTCCCCCATCCAGCAGAGCAAATAAGGTTTTCTGCGCTTCTAGGGGAATTTTATTAGCACCTGGGCACAAGTTATGACCCGTCTGCAGACCGCGTCCTAGCACTTGCTTGAGTACCATATCCCTTAACAATTCTAAAATTTCGTCCACCGCGACTGTCCCGCAGCTATCTAAGACCATCCCCTCGAGCATTTTACCTTCAAATACTCGGAGTGCTTCTTCTTCGAGCTGGATGCCGATGGTTTGAGCAGCTATTAACACCTCGAGTGCTCCCTCAAAGAACGAGGTATCAGCTTTGACAGGATACTGGTTTGCCAGAAGAATTTCCCCCGGACCCGAGACCTTCACTGGTACATAGTCATAAATGCAGCGAGCTTCAATAAGTTCTAAAGCTTTGAGTCGCATCTGTTCAATCGCTGGCCTTAACTTTTGACTCTGTTTAGAGTCTGCATCCGGCATCCCGATATACCGATAAATCTCTGAAATATCTAAGTTTAAGTTGTTCCACATTATACTTTCCATCATTAATTCTCCTACTTTCTCTCCTCTTCACTTCACCAATCGGTCAATTAATTCTTCTTTCGGTATAAAAGGAACTGTAATATGCCCCGAACCCTTATACCGTTCATTAAACTCCATGCTCGTCTCGATAGAATGTTCGTTTCGCGCCCATGACCGACGAGCGACTCCACCGATTACATCCCATAAAAGAGCAGATTTAATGATGCTGTCCACTCGTTCGCTCCCATCAAGCACTAAGCCGAATCCACCATTGATAGCTTTCCCAATCCCGACGCCCCCTCCATTATGAAGAGAAACAAGACTCATCCCCCGCGCGGCATCTCCGGCGAAGCTTTGCACGGCCATATCTGCCATAACATTACTGCCATCTTTGATGTTCGCAGTCTCTCTAAATGGGGAATCCGTTCCGCTCACATCATGATGATCCCGTCCCAGCATAACCGGCCCTATCTCTCCATTACGGATCATTTCATTAAATTTAAGGGCAATTCTAATCCGCCCTTCAGCATCCTGATAAAGAATTCGAGCTTGCGTACCCACGACCAGTTGATTTTTCTCTGCATCCTTAATCCACATATAATTGTCCCGATCTTGACCCCTGCGGTTGGGATCAATACAAGCCATTGCTGCCGCGTCAGTTTTGCTTAAATCTTCCTTTTTGCCACTCAGACACACCCATCTAAAAGGCCCATATCCGTAATCAAAAAGCTCTGGTCCCATAATATCCTCTACGTAGGAGGGGAAAATAAAGCCATCTTTCTCATCCACGCCATTTTTGGATATCTCGTTAACCCCGGCATCATAAACCGCTTTCATAAAGGAATTTCCATAATCAAAGAAATAGGTACCTCGTTCTACTAAGATCCTAATCAATTCAAATTGTCGGATCAGACTCCGGTCCACAAGTTTCTTAAATTCAACTCGATCCGAGCTCAGCAACCTTGTCCTCTCTTCAAAAGAGATCCTCTGTGGACAATACCCACCTTCATAGGCTACGTGACAGGACGTCTGATCACTGAGCAAATCCACTTTTATTTGATGATTAACCGCATACTCCAATAAATCCACGACATTACCCTGATAAGCGATGGATATGGGCTCTTTTCTTTTCACATACTCATCGGCAATCCGGAAGACTTCCTCAAGATCCGCAGACACTCTACTTACCCATCCTTGCTCATAGCGGGTCTTAATTCTCGACTCATCCACTTCGGCAATAATCCCCACACCATGGGCAATTTCCACAGATTTCCCTTGAGCCCCACTCATCCCACCAAGACCCGACGAAAGAAATAAATGCCCTCTTATATCTCCATCGATGGGGACTCCTAACTTCATTCGCCCAGCATTAAGTAAAGTATTGAACGTACCATGCACAATGCCCTGCGGACCAATATACATCCAACCACCCGCCGTCATCTGCCCATAGTTAGCAACTCCCATTTGTTCAGCTATTTCCCAATCCTTCTGATTGTCAAACATCCCGACCATTAAAGCATTGGTAATGATCACCCGCGGAGCTTCCGGTCTCGATGGAAACAGGCCCAGGGGGTGACCCGATTCCATGACAAGAGTCTGTTGATCAGTCATTACTTCCAGGTATTTTTTAACCAAACGATATTGCAACCAGTTTTGACAGACACTTCCCGTTTCACCGTAGGTAACAAGCTCATAAGGGTAAAGCGCCACATCAAAATCTAGGTTATTCTCGATCATAACTTGAAAGGCCTTGCCCTCAGTACAGTTTCCCTTATACTCATCGATGGGTTTCCCATACAATCTCCCGGCCGGACGATAACGATACGCATAAATCCTGCCCCTGGTCCGTAATTCCTCTAAAAATTCTGGTGCCAATTGTTCATGGAATTCTTCAGGAACATAGCGTAAGGCGTTTTTCAATGCAATTTTCGTTTGATTAATAGAAAGACTAAACCCTCTATCCGGTGCCCGTCTAATCCCCTCCACAAATTCCTGCATCTCTGGCAATTCAGGGTCTAGTTTGATGGTCATGGCTTGCGAGATGTCATAATTACTAATCAACTAAGTCACTCCTTTAAAGTATATTTTAAAACCCTTGATCTTACAATGCAATTTGGACCTAGCGGAGTTCCATATAGTTATATTTAGAAACAGGTACAGTTGCCCCTTAGGACTCCTGTACCTACCAATAAATGGATCACTCAATGTAATCACTGTCACTAAAATAACAATTCACTCGATTCCAACATTATACCCTTTTGCTTATCCATTTATCGTGTGAAATAGAAACCCCACTTTTTAGGAGCCAAACTTTTCCTTAGCTTTTCGTAAAACTGCTTTAATTTGTTCCCTTACATCCTCGGAGACAGGCTTTGACTGGTGAGTTTCTAAAATATTTTTAATCCGGTCCCTAGCGCGTTCGACCATTGTCTTACTACCACTCTCTGTCCAATTTTCATAATTGTTGAAATCCGAGAGATCTGGCAGCCAATTCTCCCGGAAATGTTTGGCCGTATGGTCATCTCCTAGGAAATTACCTCCCGGACCGACTCGCATGATTGACTCTACACCCAAGGATTCCTTATCAGTATCAATTCCCTTCAGCAACCGTCGGGTCCGCCCAATAACCTCGTTAGAGATAACCAGCAACTCTAAGGAGCCCGTTAACCCAAATTCCATATAGAAAACATCATGCATAATATTACACCCTTGAAGCGCTCCCATTAAAGTAAACATCGTTGACTCCGCTATAGCCTGTTCGTCACAAACCTTAGAATTACAACACCCTGCATAGCCCCAAGAGGGTAGCTGATAGTAGTGAGCTAGATCAACAGCCCCTCCTTGAAAGAGAATCGCTTCGGGAGTTCCATAAACCGCCTGCATCGACCGCATATCTAAGGGTGAATTACCATAACCATAAACAAACGGAGCCCCTGGAGCTTTCAACTGGTGAATAACCAAACCACTCAAAGCTTCTGCATTGGCTTGAACTAAAGCTCCTGCCACTGTAATGGGTACGGATGCGCCTGCTACACCACCACAAGCGTAATTTGAGGGGACTCCATTTTCGGCAGCAATTAACAATTTATCAATGGACTCCTCTGGATGTTGGAGCGGCGAGGTTGGTTCAGTATAGATCATAAACAGAGGCTTCTGCCGTAATCGTTCTTTTCCACCTACCACACACGCAGCCATCTCAATAATATCCTGAAGGGTATCCCCATTTTCAGCAATAACTACCTGAGGTTTCTCTGTGTTTTGGACCATAATGGCATATTGTTCACGATTATTCATACGGGGCGTAACATCGGACAATAGACCCATCGACATGACAAAATCAACATTCGGTAAATTATCACAAAGTCTAATGGCATTTGCCACATCTTCCCGACGCCAGCTTCGCCGTTGCAAGGTGAAGGGATCGAGATAATTGAGCGTGTCAGATCCTGTTCCGAAGTAAACATTGGTCCCTTCTAGATGCAGCGCTGCTTCCCCCTTGCGGTTGTAAAGGGTCACACGCGAAGGGGCTGATTGCAGAGCTTGCTTCACAAGAAAACTTGAGAAATAAACCCGGTTACCGTTTTCCACATGCGCCCCTGCCTGCCGAAGTAGTTCGACTGCTTCCTTATGGTGAATCACCATGCCAGTGTCTTCAAGAATTTGACAACTGGCGAGATGAATTTCCTCTGCTTGTTTTTCTGTAAGTGTTCGAAAGAACAGCCCGTTCCCGTGTGAGCTTCCTACTCCCATTACGTGTAACCCCTTTCGTCTAACCTAAGCGTCCTTATTTCTTTGTCGCTTTCTCTTTTTCAGTCTCAGCAATGATTTCATTTAATCCCTCACGGATTGTTTCGTTTAATAGTTCTGTAGTATGCGTAGCAACAATCTCTTTTGCTAATTCCTCAGCGTTATCTTCCATCGAATTAGACCCCTGCTCCTCCCAAATCTCCCAAAATGAGCGATTAAACTGTTTGGGAGTCCAAATCTCTTCACGGAAATGTTTAAAAGTATGGTTATGGCTAACATAGTTTCCACCAGGCCCCACTTCATCGATCACATCAACAGCCAGCGTCTCCTCATCAATCTGAGTCCCTTTACCCATGTACCGTGCATTATCCATAAAATCATTGCACATCGTGAGGAAGGTCAACGAACCAGTTTTTCCACCTTCTAAATATCCCACATCATGAACTAAATTAGCACCCATTAATTGAGCCAACAAAATCCCATTTCCAGCTTCCATACCCGCCTGCGCATCTGGTACCGGCGAATTAACGCACCCGGCTTCCGTAAAGTTAGGAATTCCATAAAACCGGGATAATTGCGTCATGATGGCATAGTTCATCATTGTCTCCGGAGATCCATACAACGTCACTGTCGTCTTCATGTCCATCGGGGTTGCCCCACCGCCAATAATAATTGGGGCTCCTTTTTGCTTTAATTGAGCCATGACTACCCCCGCCAGAGCCTCCGCATTCATTAAAACGATGGTTCCGGCTTTCGTTACCGGCGTAGTAGCTCCAGACAATATCCCAGGAGTATAAACCACGGGTACTCCATATTCAAAGCAGGCAAACATCTTGCCCACCCCATCATTCGTGTGCACCAATGGAGAAATCGGCTCAGAGTAAAGTATCAAGAACGGATTTTTCCTAAGTTCTTCTTTACCGCCAACCACTAAAGCAGCCATCTCTAGTTGAGCCCGCATGTTGATTTCATCATGCGCAGTAACGATCATCGGTTTTATCGTATTAGAAACCATGGCTTCTAATTGATGAAGATCGCTCACTTCAGGACTCATATCCGAAGCGATTGCATAACTCATAACAAAATCATAATTAGGCAAATAGTCCATGACCCGGCAAGCACGTTCGACATCCTTCTTCGTCGAGCGTCGTCGTAAACCGGTTTCTAAATCTATGGTAAAGGGCAGATCTGAGCCTGTCCCAAAATACGTCCGATTCTTTTCCAAGGGCATTACCCGTTTACCCTTCCGATTTGCAACCACAATTTTGCTCGGAGCTAAGCGGAGGCATTCCTCCACCAACCAGCTCGGAATCCGAACACGGTTCTCATTCACAATACATCCGGCATCTTTCATCAACTGTAACGCTTCTGGGTGATCTATTTTAACTCCAGTTCGTTCTAGAACTTCCAAAGTCGCAAAATGAATTTCTTCGATCTGTCCCTCACTGACCCAACGTAATAAGGGCGTTGTTTGTTCTATACTATTGGAACGAATCTTTCTCATCAATCTATACCTGGTTAATAAAACTTGGCTAAAACCTAACCTTTTCCTTTCGTAATTCTTATTCTGTTTGTTATCTTACCCTCTCCAAGTTTTGAACACAATTTCTCTACCAATAGATATTATTATCACCTTCAGTTATAGCAAGATTCATGCCACTTCTTCTACCTAGGAAGGTGCCTCTTTTTTATACTAGTCAGAAAGTATAACTTTTCGTTGTATACTGCAAGCAGGCTAATACGTGCGAAAACAGTGTCTTCGGGCGCTAGCCAAGTTTTCTAAAAGCTAGCGCTTTGAGCTCTAATATAGATATCCTATAGGGTTCTCTCTGTCTTCCAAAAATATAAGAGTTCACACGCTCTTAAACAGGGAAAAACCAAACGCATAATTCTATTGCACTTCAATCTGTTCTATACACTGACTTTATATCAATTTTAGACAAACGCATAAATTATTGGCTCTGCCTAATTTTATGGCTATTATTCATTTGTAATAAGACCTAAGTTTTAGATTATTAAGACCTCAAACAAGCAAATTTCAATTGGCATTTAACTCACTCGACTTCTAATGTTATACCCCCTTATCTACTTGAACCATAGAAATGGCCTTAGTAGCACAGGTCTCTATACAGATCCCGCATCCCCAACACTTACCCGGGTCGAACTCAACCTTTCTCCGGGTCTTGCCCTTTACTACCATCTCTTCATCCCCTAAGTAAAAAGCCCCAAAATTACAGCGCTTAGTGCAAGCCCCACAATGCGAACACTTAACTTCTTCGCGCTGAGCCACGTATTGGATAATCGGGAATACGCCCTTCGTTCCCTTTTCTTGAGCAAGGCGTGTCGGATAACAACAGCAAGAACAACAATTACACATGAAAGCCGGCCCGCTAGTCCGCCAGTCACTATTTACTTGATGCATCAGGCCATTTCTATGAGCAGTCTTCACAAGCTCTTTTGCCTCTTCCTTCGTAAGCGATCGGCCGAACGTACGGTCAGTTATCAAGTCGTCAAAACTTAAACAGGTTTCGAACGGCTTAACGCATTGGCTAGCTAGCTTACGACAATTACAAGGAACTAAACGGATATCACTCACAGAATCAAGCAACTCTTCTAGCTCTTCAATCTGGAGAAACGTCTCTGGTGCCCTATCCACAACTTCCCTGTTAATAAGCAAATCAAGGTAAGGACTCATCTGATCAGCATAAACTCGATAGCACCACTGATCCAAAGCCTGCTGCAAATCCTTGTCCATTAGATCATAGTTTTCGTCAAACTTACACATATAATCCAAAAGATCATAAAAATCAGCGGCAAAATAAATAAGCTCCCCATCAAGGTCTTCCTTATGAACAATATTCTTATCATAACAGCTTTTCAAAAAGTCCTGTGCATCTGGCAAAGAGCACTCCAACCTTGCTGCAATTACAGGAATAGAACACCTTTCACCATCAAGCCGAACCACAAGATCCAACTCACGATCAGATACAAAACTAGACAAATGAGGAATCACAAATTCCGGCACACTAAATAAAGAGACAAATCTATCAATCATAACCATCAAAATAGTCCTGCCTTTCGCGTTGCAAAAAGTTTATAAGCCACCTTATACCCCTTGCAAAACAACGGGGCATAAAGTGGCCAATTTAATTATCTGTACGATCGCACTCCTCGTTCCCAGCCCCTCGGCGCAGCACCGAATTGAGGTGCGCTCGCATAGACCCGAAACAAGAGGAATTGACTTAACTTAGAGACGGCGCGAACACGCCCTTCGTTCCCTAGGACCCAAGATAGAGGAAGTTTCTTGGCTTAGGGAGCACAGTGAGAGGAATTGCGTAAATGAGCGCGGACGGCGAGGCGTGAAGAAACGCAACGGGACTTGTCCATGGATGGACTGATGTCGCGGTGCCAAGGATGGCAAGGAGCGACACACATTCAGAAAGCCCAGAGGTTTTGAGTTTTAGCCTTAGCGACAAGCGAATAGCGACGTCACACGATAGTCTCCAGTGACGATAGTGTCCGGTGGACACTATCGCCGAAGGCGCATGCTCCATAGAGTACTAACCGCCTGAGAATGAGTATCGCCGAAGCCGCTAATCCCCAAAGTATACTTACCGGCGTAGGATGTGCGAACGGGCTAAGACACTTCCTCCCACCCGGTCCGGGCCCGCACCCCAACTTCGCTCCAAGACGACTTACTCTAACAAGCCTTTACTCTTTAAGAACGTAGTTGAAACTTCCTCGATGGATTTCTTCTCAACGTCAGCTTGCATATTCAATTCAGTGATAGTCTTAGTGTCTAACACAGAGCTCAATTTTTTAAGGTCATCCGCCAGGGTAGGATAGGCATCCACAATTTGCTGACGTACGACCGGGGCAGCGTTATAGACCGGGAAAGCGCTCTTATCATCTTCGAGCATCACAAGCTTATCCGTAACAATTCTCGGTTCTGTTGTGAAGGCCAAAGCCAAATCCCCTTTTTGGGCTTTCAAAGTATCGTAGTTCAGACCCATAGCTACGTTGACAAAATCACCTTTAGGCATTTTAAAATCATAGACCTTTTCAAAGGATGGCAAACCATCCGCTCTTCCTTCCCATTCAGGGAAGCCGACGAATTTCAAGCTTTCACCCTTCTTCACTTGGGTAACATAGTCAGAGATGGTTTTCAAATTATACTTTTCGGCAACGTCCGGTCGGACCACAATTCCATAGGTGTCGTTGAGTGGTGCATAATCCAACCACGCTATTCCGTTCTTAGCATCCCATTCTTTGATAAGATTGTAGCTTTCCTCAGCATCAAACACTGGGTCATGCTCCATTAAATTCATAACACCTGTGCCAGTGTACTCCCAGTAAAGATCGATTTGCCCAGATGTCAAGGCAGGTCTGATTACGGCTAATTCACCGAGGCCCATCTTGTTTTCAACCGGATACCCTAATCCCTCCAGATATTGGAGACTCATCGTGCCTAAGAGTGCTGCTTCAGTAAAGGTCTTGGATGAAATTTTAATAGTAGGTCCTTCTTTTGCGTTATTTGGAGCAGTTTCAGTAGCGGGTGTCTTAGAACCACAGCCTATTGCCCCTCCTAAAGCTAATGATAGTGACAAGACTGCAGCAAGAAATAATGATCGTTTCTTCATGTACATACCCCTTCCTTCTTATAAGTTGTTCCAATTATACATCTTTTACAATATTTCCGAAGAATTTTTTTTCGTCATTTTTCTTAGCATCCCCTCCCTTCAGATGAGGCAAGAACTCCCCCTCGTTCCCCTCAAGCGCCTTTGGGTGAAGATAATAACAACCCCCAAAGAACTCTTAAAATCATTTCTAACCCCGTCAATCAGTTTAGAGAGTATCTTATCTTAGATAGACGGAAAGGCCGTCTCTAGTGTCGAACGTGCAAAGACCAACTAGATAGAATACCCAAGCCGATCTGAAACCAGAGGAATTGACTTATCTTAGGATGTGCGAACACGATAGTGTCCAGTGGACACTATCGCCGAAGGCGCTAACCCACAACGAATACTATCGCCGTAGGATGCTAAGTCAATTCCTCCTCCCTGAAGAGGCGATCCTACTCAACTCGCATACCAGGTGGAGTAATTCGATACTCAAGGTAATTAATCATCCGATCTAAAAAGATAGCCATCAGCGCTCCGAGTCCTGCCCCAACCAGCAAATATTCAGGCCGGAAGAGAGCTAACCCGCCCATAATGAGATTACCCAAACCGCCAGCCCCTATAAGAGCGGCTAATGTTCCAATACTTACGACGTAAACAGTCGCAGTACGAATACCACTAAGAATAATCGGTATGGCCAAAGGGATTTCCACTTCAAAAAGTATTCTTCCTTGGGACATCCCCATTCCGCTAGCAGCTTCCTTTACGTCCGAACTAACCCCTAATAAACCAGCGATCGTATTTCTAACGATGGGCAACAGACTCTGGAATAAAAGAGCAACTATAGCAGGTTTCATTCCTAAACCAAGAATCGGTAAAGTCAAGGCAATGACAGCAATCCCTGGAACAGCTTGTAATAGGTTAAGGATATTAAGGGTCACTAGGCCGAACTTTTTAAATTTTGGACGACTTAGGAAGACCCCGAGTGGTACGGAAATCAGGATTGCAATCGTTATGGTGATACCAACAAGCATGGAATGCTCCAATAAAGCCTCTGGTGCCTTCTCGAAAAGAGCAAACCTGAAATTCTCCCAACTCATTTACTCACCCTCTTTCCTATAAACATGTTTCCTAATGCCTTTGAAAGAGATTATCCCACATAGTTCCTCGCCCTTCAGAATCCCAAGATAATCCACATCATATTCCAGTAATAAAGAAAGTGCATCTGGAAACGGAGTTGTCGTTTGAACAAAGGCTTTTTCTGTTCTAAGAACCCGTTTTTTTAACCCACCCATGTCCATCCCAAACTCGTTTAGATCAGAAGAGGTGATATGCCCACAAGCCTTACCCGCTTCATCCAAGAGAAATGCCACCTCTACCCCTGCGTCCATCATAATCTGGGCTGCATTCGGTAATTCACTTTCCGGCACCATACACCCAACAGGTTGCATTGCGTCTTCTGCCTGATACAGATTCAACTTTTTAACAACCCGATCACGACCAATGAAGTTCTCAACAAACTCATTGATCGGATAGGTTAAAATCTCTTCTGGAGTTCCAAATTGCACTAATTTTCCAGCATTAAAAATGGCAATACTATCCCCCATTTTAATGGCTTCGTTAATATCATGGGTAACAAAAACAATGGTCTTCTTAATCTCCTTCTGTAAACGAAGCAATTCATCCTGCAAATGAGTCCTTGCTATCGGGTCAACCGCTCCGAAGGGCTCATCCATAAGCATAATGGGAGGATCAACGGCCATAGCCCGAGCGACTCCCACTCTCTGCATTTGTCCTCCACTAAGCTGAGACGGATACTTTCCCCTTGTCTTTTCCAGGTCAAGCCCCATCATAATGATAAGCTCATCAACACGTTTCCTGATCTTTTCCTTCGGCCATTTATATAACCGTGGCACGATGGCAATGTTCTCGGCAATCGTTCGGTGCGGTAGTAGTCCAATCTGTTGAATGACATAGCCAATTCCCATCCTCAGCTGGTCTGTGTCAGTGTTTGTTACATCATTTCCATTAATTTCGACTACCCCAGACGTAGGCTCGATCATTCGGTTGATCATACGTAAAATAGTACTCTTCCCACAGCCCGAAGGTCCAACTAAGACGCATATCTCCCCTTTAGGAATGGAAAGAGATAATTGGTCAACTGCTGGCATTGCTTGGCCTGAGTACTGCTTCGTAATTTCCTTTAGTTTAATCACATCTGAATCCTCCTCTGCAAACGTTTTCCTGTCCTCAGTTAAACCTTCTATATTGATGAGGAGTTAGCGGCTAATTCTTAATCCTTTAGGAACAATCCTCTTCTCAATCAGTCCAAGGATAGTATCTAAACCGATAGCAATCACTGAGATAATAAGGGCTCCTGTGACCATCATAGGAGTATTAGAACGAACGAGACCTTCTTGAATAAATCGCCCTAAATTACGCTCCCCAATATAAGTGGCTATTGCCGCGATACCCGTAGTCATTACCACAGTAACCCGAAAACCCGCAAAGATAATCGGCATACCTAAAGGCACAAGAATTTCGAAGAGAATTCTCCTAGTACTCATACCCATCCCTTTTGCCGCTTCAATCACATTGCGATCGACGTTTTTAACCCCATCATAGACGCTACGAATCAATGGCATCATCGCATAGAGCACCAAGGCAAGCAAAGCAGACTTTCGACCTAATCCAAACATTGGAATAGTAACTAAAATTGCAAACATGGACAAACTTGGAATACAAAATATCGTGTTCGCCAGAGCCAAGACCCTAGCCGCCCATTTATCGCTTTTCGTCAACAAAAGTCCGACAGGTACCCAAATCGCCAAGGAAATCCCCACCACCAACAAGACCAGGGTAAAATGATTTTCAGAATACTCCATAATAGTTTTTGTATTCTTCATAAGAAAACTGATAAAGTCCGTCAAAGTCATTGCCATCACCCCACATTCTTTCTTTTCTAGGGGACCTTCCGAGAATTGTCGGATTAGAATTAATCTGGATATATTTAGAGTAAACTTACTAGCATTTGCAAGAATCGTGCCTACTTTCAGATAATTGAGCCATCTGCCTTTTCTGGTTTACGATAAGCAAGGCCGCAAAGTTTTTTTGCTTAGACAAAACCCCTAAGCCCTGCTAGAAGGGTTATTGAAGAAAAGTGCAAAATTTTTTTGCTCGCCTAGTTATTATGCAACCCTAATTTTTTCATCCGGTATTGGAGATTTTGTCGGGCAATTCCTATGGACTCAGCGGCCCTGGTGATATTCCCGCCATGGCTTTTCAACGCTTCCCAAAGCACTTGTTTCTCCACCTCGCGTAAAACATGAGCTAAAGTGCTAGACCCCTTTTTATAGAATTCGGAAAAAGTCCCATCCTGACTGAGAAACTTCGCCCTAAGATAATGTGGCAAATGCTCTACTGTAATAACTTTTCGACCATCCAACATGTTCATGGCGCTTTCAACAATATGCTCTAATTCGCGCACATTTCCTGGCCACAGATACCTAAGGAAAATATCCTTTAACTCAGCTCCAATCCGAACCTCACCTAATCCATAAATTCTTTGATATCGATTCAAAAAATAGTGAATTAAAGCTTCAATATCATCCTTCCGATCTTTCAAGGGAGGAATATAAAGGGTCATGACCGCTAAGCGATAAAAGAGGTCTTTACGCAAACTGCCGTTGTTAACTGATTCCCATGGATCGGCATTAGTAGAACTGATGACCCGGCAGTGCACTGGAATCTCCATCGTGCCACCAACCTGTCTGACCATTCTTTCTTGCACGACCCGCAAAAGCTTAGCTTGAAGGGCATTACTCATAGAATTTAGTTCATCTAAAAACAAGGTCCCCTTCCCGGCTTGCTGAAACAGCCCCTTAGATTCCACTGCCCCGGTAAAAGCCCCCTTGGTTGTCCCAAAAAGAATGCTTTCCAGCAATGTTTCTGGAATCGCCGCACAGTTAATCACTACGAAGGGTTCCTTTTTGCGTGCGCTGTAATTATGAATCGCTTGAACCAGTAACTCCTTACCCGTTCCTGTTTCCCCAAAAACCAAGATAAATCCGTCGGCAACCGCCGCTTTCTTAGCGGAAGAAACCAGATTCTCCATAGTGGAGCTAGCATAGATAATTGATTCAAAGGTATACCGGGTACCATTATTACTTCGATGTTCTTGCCCTTCCAGACCAATTTGGTCATGCAATTGCATCGTCTTCGTCAATAGTTCTTTAAACTTGGTAATATTCTTACACACCGAATAGACTGCAACAACCTGATTGTCTTCTATCACAGGGAACGTGTTGGCTACAATGGTGACCTCTTTACCTTTGTTTGTAAAATAAGTCTTACGTTTCTCTAGAATAGGTTCTCGTGTCAGAACAACCCTTAAGTGTTCACTGCTTTCCACTGTAACCGCATCATAGACTTCGGTCAAATACTTTCCGACAACATGCTCGGATAACAATTCTTCTAATTTTGCCATTTCGGAATTATAGAAAATTATTTTACCGTCGGGGTCAGTAACAATGACCCCTTCATCAATTGAATCGAAGAGCTGCCTAAAAACTTGGACCATTACATCACCAGGCATACTCCAACCCCCTAGTTATTTTAACCCTACTATTGGATAATTCTCCAACCAACAACAATAACCTCTTTTTAAGTGAACTCTAACCCTTCGTGATTTGTTCAGGGAACAAGTCTCCCAAGAGGTCGTAAGCTAAGCCCCGAATAGCCTGACGTTTATACTCCTGCGTAGAGCGACCAGGGATCGCTCGATCCACCACACCTGTTAAACGGTCGGCAATTTCTCCCGCCAGGTCTGGATTAACTTTCTTTCCTTGTAATTCCCGCTCCAACTCCTCTAAACGAAAAGGGATACGCCCTAAGGCTCCCACAGCCCATCTTGAGTTTATAATTCTATTATCCTCAGCGTCAAATTCAACCATCGCCGCCATGTTTAAACGAGCAATCGAAACCGCAGTGCGACTTCCTATTTTCCCAAAAGCGCTGATGATTTGAGCTTTTTCCTGCGGTTCCCACAATGGAAAATCAATCTCTGTTATCAATTCCCTCTCCTGCAGGCCAGCACCACCTCCAGCTTGTAACTGGGCAAACGCTACCCTCCGAAGCCCCTGTGGTCCAATAATACTGACCCAAGCTTCAAGCACCAGCAAAGCCGGCAAGCTGTCTCCTGCTGGTGAGGCGTTGGCGATATTCCCTCCGATTGTAGCCCGGTTACGAATTTGAGTAGACCCAACCTGAGACGCTGCCTGGCTTAAACATCGCGCCTTCTGCCTAACGAGATCACTTCCACTGATTTGTGTAAAGGTTGTCCCACTCCCAATCTTAATCCTACCGTCAACTTCCTTGATAAATTTTAGCTCTGAAATCAAGGAAACATCCATAAGCCAAGCGGGTTGCATCTGACCGCCTTGTAACTTAATTACAAGATCTGTACCTCCACTTAAAAAAACGACATCCTCATTAATTCGGGAAATAGTCTCAATCCCCTCTGCAACTGTTAACGGACAGGCAAACTCATATTTCGGCATCCTAATAACTCCTCTCAGGGTACACATGGAGAACGCGAAGACGCATTTAAATGTTCTTAACTATTCGATAGTAAGGTCAAGTATCCCTTCCTTATGGCAAGGGAAATTTACCCAAAAGTGCAAGCTGAGGACGTTTCTTGACTATTATCTATCTTCCCAAAAAGGGACCGGATGCTTTAATGCGTCCGATCCTTTTTTTACAACTAATCAGAAAGTATAACTTTTCGTTACATACTGCAGAAGGCTAATACGTGCGAAGACAGTGTCTTCGTGTGTGGGCGCTTGCCAAGTTTTCTAATTCGGTAGAACTATGACTGGCTTATCCTTAGATTGCCTGAACAGTAAGAAATTACGACCGATCACTTGTACAAGCTCAGCTCCAGTCTTCTCGGCAAGTTCAGCTGCTACACTTTTTGGTTCTTCCAGACAGTTTTGCAGAACCCGGCCCTTAATCAGCTCACGAGCTTCTAAGACCTCGTTCGTTTGGGTGACAACTGTTTCTGCAATTCCGCCCTTACCCACCTGCAGTATAGGAACCATTTCATTTCCCATCGCCCTTAAATGACGTTTTTGTTTACCTGTTAACACAGAAATCTTCCCCCTAAATCTTTACTCATATCTCAAGGCCGCCATCGGTTCGAGTTTGGCCGCTTTTAAGGCCGGATAAAAACCGAAGAAGAGTCCCACTCCGATGGAGAAGGACACGGCAAATATTATCGCCCATCCAGACAAAAGCGGTGGCCAGTTCAAAAGGTACGACGCTACCAGCGCACTCCCTACCCCCAAAGCAATACCCATAACCCCACCCAAGAGGGATAAAACAATCGCCTCTAATAAAAATTGTAATAAAATGTCTCGTTCCTTAGCTCCCACGGCTTTGCGCAACCCAATTTCACGCGTGCGTTCTGTCACAGAAACCAACATAATGTTCATAATTCCTATTCCCCCCACTAAAAGGGAAATTCCAGCGACCAAACCGATAAAACTGGTTAGAATGCGCATTATGGTATTGGCCGATTGCACCAATTGTTGCACATTAAAGGCCTCAAACTGATTGGTTGTCCTGTGGCGCACGTTCAAAATTCGCTTGGCATTATCAATAGTACTTTCCAAATCCGCTTCCCGGTATGTCGCGCCTTCCAGCTGATCCACCCTCCGAGATTGAAACACATCAGTCCACGTTCCCCAAGGCATATAAGCATACGCATTCTGGGGCCCCACATTAAATTGAGCAAACATTGATTTATCCTTAGCCAAAACCCCAATCACCCGACAGGGAACACTCTGGATAATAACCTGTTGTCCTAAAGGATTTCCTGCGCCGAATAAGGTTTCCCCCAAGGTTTGATCAATTACCACCACGCGACGGTCTGCCGAAAACTCCTCCTCAGAGAAAAAACGTCCTCTGGCAATATCCCGATTGCGCAAGTCCGCAAACTCTGGGGTGGTTCCTACTACCATAGCTGAAGAACGTTTTTGATTCACCTCTAACGAAGTATACTCAATACTGGCCTGAAGCATTATCTTGATTTGGGGAAGGGCCCGTTTCAAGCTCTCCCCATCCTGAAGAGTTAAGCGATCCCTCTCAGCCTGTCCACTGCTTCCAACAGACTTCGTGTACAACACAAATAGGTTTACCCCACTTTTCTCCATTTCCTGCATAATGGCAGCCTTGCCTCCCAGCCCGATCGTGACGACAGCAATCACCGCGGCGATCCCAATAATAATTCCGAGCATCGTCAATCCCGAGCGCAGTTTATTGGTTCGCAAACTAAAAAGTGCCCCCCGCAATCCTTCTAAGAGGCTCATTTGCCCTCACTTCCCGCTTCAGGGATAACTGGCATTCCTTCCGAAAAATCATTGGATGGATTCAAGACCACCTGGTCTCCAGCCTTCAGACCAGATGTGATTTCCTGATGCGTGTCATTACCAATCCCAATCGTCACTTCTGTCTTCTGAAGGCGACCCCCTTGAATTTGGTAAACATAGTTTTTGTTTCCTTCTTGAAAAAGGGCTTCTTGCGGAACAGCCAAGATCCCTTCTTTAGTCGCCACAATAATTTCAATAGTCACTGTATAACCCGGCTTCAACTCGGCTGGTAATTTATCTATACGAATTTTCACACCTACTGTCGGAGAAGAAATTCCCTGAACACTTGGCTTAGCGACTGCCGTCGGGGCAATTTCCACGATAGTTCCTTGAACGGACGTGTTCCCCAACATCTTACTCGAAATGGTCACTTTTCCACCAACTCGAACCTTTCCTGCATCTACTTCATTCAGTTGCGTCTCGACGTCCATTTGGGTTAGATCAGCCACCACAACTAACGGCAGTTGAACAGAAGAAAGATTTCCTTCTTGAGCATTAACCTCGAGGACAGTTCCAGCCATCCCAGCTTTATGAATCATTTGCCCCTGTTGCACTTGGGCAACTTTTAAAATTTCCTGAGCCTGCTTTAAAGCCGCCTTGCTTTGTGCCAAGGTACCCTCAGCTTGCCTTATAACACTAGGACTAACTGGGTTTTCTGGAAGCAAGTTATTTAAACCATTATAAGCATTATTGGGCATAAGAACAGCCGAGCTCGCAGCACTTTGAGCTTTCTTTAACTCCTCCAAATTGGCCTGAACCGTATTGACAACCGTTTGGGCCGCCTCAACACTCACCTTGGCCTGAGCCACTTGGGCATCAACAAGCGTAGTATCAAGAGTAACGAGAGTCTGCCCTACTTGAACTGCATCCCCAACCTTCACCGCCACCTTCGATACACGCCCAGGGGTCAAAACACGCACTTCCTGGCGCGACACCGGAACAACACTCCCAGTCCCATAGACGTCTTCCTGCATCGAAATCGGAGCTACCACTCCGGCTTTGACCATCAGTGGACCCTGAGGCCTCCCCCAAAACCACCATACACCCAAGGCTAACGCAAGAACAAAGAGCATTGCCCCAATGATCCACCAAAAATGTTTCATCACATTGCAACCCCCAAACCACCCAAAATACCCACGACTCAATCACTAGACCCAATCAAACTTTACTCCCGCGATGTCCACTTTATCTCCTTCTTTGATCCCTTCCGCACGAAGAGCATCATCAATCCCCATCATCTTTAAGATGTTTTGGAAACGATAGACACTGGCCTCTCGATCAAAAAAAGTCATCTTAACATGTTTTTCAATTTCTGCACCTGCGACAATAAAGAGGTCCTCCTCTTTACGAATTTCAAACCGTTTCTCCCCCTCCGCTTTCGTGATCCTGTGCTCTGTCGGGAGACTGATAATCGTCGGCACCACGGTATCCGGTAAGACCTGAGCAATGTAATAAATCAAGGCTTGCAATCCTTCCCCAGTCGCAGCAGATACCGCAAAGATTTCGTGACGACCCTCAACCGCGTCTTTCAAGCGTTGCAAATGCTCCTCAGCGCCAGGTATATCCATTTTATTGGCCACAATAATCACCGGTCGCTCAGCAAGCACAGGGCTATAAAGCCTTAGTTCCTCCTGAATAATCTTTAAATCCTCGAGAGGATCACGTTCTTCCGAGCCAGAGATATCTAAGACGTGCAAAATTAAGCGTGTTCGCTCAGTATGACGCAAAAATTCATGCCCCAGTCCGGCCCCAGCATGAGCACCCTCAATCAGCCCTGGAATATCGGCCATGACAAAGCTTTCCCCATCCTCAATATCCACCACACCCAAATTCGGAATCAAGGTGGTAAAATGATAATCCGCGATCTTTGGCTTGGCAGCAGACACCTTCGAAATAATCGTGGATTTCCCTACATTCGGGAACCCAACCAGCCCAACGTCAGCCAAGAGCTTTAACTCCAAACGCAGCCAATATTCCACGCCTGGTTCTCCGTTTTCCGCCAAAGTCGGCGCTTTATTGGTATTACTCACAAACCGAGCGTTACCCCTGCCTCCCCGTCCACCCGCTGCCACAACGACACGCTGTCCATGCTCGGTAATATCAGCAATAGTTTCCCCAGTTCCATCATCAAAGACCACGGTTCCGACGGGAATACGCAGAATAGTATCCGTACCGCTCCGACCGCTCATATTTTTCGCCTGCCCGTGGTCCCCTCGCTCTCCCTTATAATGCCGTTTATAGCGAAAGTCAACGAGGGTCCTTAAGCCCTCATCTCCCACAAACACAATATTTCCCCCGCGCCCGCCATCTCCACCACTTGGACCTCCTTCAGGAACGTATTTCTCTCGACGAAAAGCGACAGCTCCTGCTCCGCCATCTCCGCCTTTAACATAAATCTTCGCCTGATCGTAAAACATAAATGATTCTCCTTAACTATTAGCAGTTAGCTCCTACCACTAACTACGGATTTCCATATCTCTTAACGATTAATCTTACGCTTGTCACCTATTAGTCTTACTACACTACCTAGTTGAACGTTACTAATTTATCGTAGAGGACCGTCTCCTCATCAGATAAGATAAACTGGCAAGCCAACCCTCCCGGTTCATCGAATAAATATACTTCAGCATTTAGATTTAAATATGCCCGTAACCGCGAAGCCATTCCCATGCATTCTGTAGTGTACCCGTATAACCCTTCCACATATTCTTCCTGCCAATGATCTTTCCAAAAGTCTCTCTGTTTCATCTCTTCAGGAAAATCAATGGTAGCAATAACCCCTTCTTGACTAAGACGAATTATGAAGCCTAACATGATCGCCGCTAGATAAGGTTCTGGAATTTGCGCTATCTTTTGCTCTTCCAGTGAGCCGGCAGCCGTCTCCCGCATGTACAGAAGGGCCTCCTCCGGCCGATTAAGCTGTAAATTTCCCATGATCACCTGCCAGTGATTCATTAAATCATGCCTCTGCAGGCGATACCACTGTAACAACTCTGACATAAGAACGCGTTCTATCTCTGTTATAGTCATTGTTTCCCTCTTCCGTCAATTTATTATGAGCCAGAACTACAGACAGATATGTACCCATATATAGAAAACTTGGCTATCGCCCACACACGAAGACACTGTCTTCGCACGAATTAGCCTTCTTGCAGACACTGTCTTCGCACGTATTAGTCATTCTGTCAGCCGCCGGAGATGGCCAAGGATGGCGAGAAGGGACCGACGGTGATCCCCTTAGTTGCCCTTATGCTTCCAGACTAGTACACGAAAAACCCCTGGGAAAACCCAGGGGTGATTAAAAAACAGCTTATAGGGCGATAGCAATGGGTGTTTTTGGGCGCTCAGCATAAATACTTACTTGTTTATGCAACCGATCTTTATGCTCAAATTTAACATAGCCATCGATTAGAGCATACAAAGTGTCATCTTTTCCCAAACCACAGTTTTTAGCGGGATGAAACTTCGTACCACGTTGACGTACGATAATCGTACCTGCAGTTACGAATTGGCCGTCGCCACGTTTTAAGCCAAGACGTTGAGCATTACTATCCCGTCCATTACGCGAGCTACCTACCCCTTTTTTATGGGCAAACAATTGAAGATTCATTTTTAGCATGGAGTCCACCTCCTTCGATCGATAAGTATATAGTCTTGACCATAAGCCGTTTGTATTTGTTCAATACCTAACGTCATTGTTTGCAAAATCCACTGAGCCTTCTCCAAGTCTTGCTCCGAAACCTCAATAAGTCGGCAGGTGATGTGCCCATCAGCCTCCTGTACTTTAGGGGCAACCGACAAGAAATGCTCCAACCCATTGACAGCCGCGATACTCAGAGCGGAAACACCCGAACAAACAATGTCCCGGCCCTCTTCTGCAAACCCAGCATGTCCAGACAGCTCAAATTCACGAATCTGCCCTTGATCATCCGCCCACACAACGAAGCGAATACCGCCTTGGTGCTTACGCCTGGAGTGCCTCAACAACAACTTTTGTGTAGGGTTGACGATGTCCTTGTTTGCGACGATAGTTCTTCTTGGCTTTGAATTTGAAGACAATAATCTTCTCCCCTTTACCGTGCTCCACAACTTTCAGCACTGCTGTAGCACCTGCCACAACTGGGGTTCCAACATTAACCGTACCATCCTTTTCAACGAGTAGAACCTGTTCAATCGTCACGGAATCTCCTACATTAGCTTCCAATTTCTCAACGTAAATTACGTCCCCTTCTTGAACGCGGAACTGTTTACCACCGGTTTCAATCACTGCGTACATTTTATTACACCTCCCATGCCCTAGACTCGCCATTGCAGGTCGGTTCTACAATAAGTAAATACCTGTTAATACCTGATTCGAGCGGTTGCGGTGAGAAGTCACCACGTTTAAATATTTTAGCATTTATACACGTTGATTGTCAACCTTTGAAATTATCTATCTCATCGGACCTTAATACCTACCGTAGACGTCTTGACCACCTTTTTAACAAATGGACACTAAAAACAAGCCCAATATAAATTGCAAACGCAACTAGGAAACCCCAAAGACCTTCGACAATATCTTGGAATTCCATGTTGCCACGGCCCGTAACCTTTTGCCCAATCTCAATGGCGAAAACAAAAACAACCAGAACAGTAAATGTATAGATAAAGGAGATCGCTGTGAGGCTATACCGAATAAGATATTCAAATAACTTATGTACTATGACAAAAAGTACAATTCCTATAAGTCCTATGACTAAGAAATGAAGTTGTTTATCGTTAAAGTTTAGACCCATGAACTTCGACAACAAGATTAATTTGTCGTGGAAATAGTTCACAATGCTAGTAAGTAATTTCAACACACTAATCATATCATTTCCCCTCCAAGGACTTCTCACTAACTTTTCATCTGAAAAAAGGCCCAAACCATCAACATATGAATCTGCTACATTGAGCCCTCTTTTCAAGGGCTTTATATATTAAACACTTCTTATTATACCATTAATGGTCATTAGTCACTTTTAAAAGATATGACTGTTTTTTAGAAAATAAGAAGGATTTTAGTCGATATTTCGAGAAAGTAATTCGAAAGGAGGGTTTCAACTTGATAAGTATTAGAAAACTTGGCTGGTGCCTGAAGACACTGTCTTCGCACGTATTAGTCATTCTGTCAGCCATAGGCGCAGGCGGTCGCCTATATAGCACAAGTGAACTCGTCCAGCAAAAGCTGAACATCGAGTCTTCGGTGGGGGACTCTACCCCCACCAAAGCTGAGAACGGGGGCCCACTCCCACTTGAAGAAGTGGGAGTCTTACGATTGGATAAAAAATGCTTTCTAACCTTTTTCCTTCTTATCCTTTTGATGTTGGCCTACGCACCAAAAGCTAGTGCATCCACATCCACGGACCGAATTGCAGGCTATGATAGATATCAAACTGCTGTTGCAGCAAGTCAAAACGGCTGGCCCGATGGGGCAGATTCAGCCATTCTTGCCTATGGAGAAGATTTTCCAGACGCCTTAAGTGCCGGACCATTAGCTCATAAATATAATGCCCCCATATTATTGACAGGTTCCTATTCGTTAAATAGTGCCACTGCTGCTGAGTTGAAACGTCTGAAGGTCAAAAAAGTTTACATAATCGGAGGCTCTGTTGTTATCTCTAAAGAAGTCGAAAATCAACTTTCCTCAATGAAGATTACCGCCGAGCGACTAGCTGGCCAAGATCGTTATGAAACAGCACTCATCGTAGCTAAAGCAGTTGGGTTAAGCAAGGGGGTTTTTGTAACGACCGGTACGGATTTTCCAGATGCCTTGTCCATAGGTCCCATCGCAGCAGCAACTGGGATGCCCATTATACTAGTACCTCCGCATGATCTTACTCCAATACAAAAGAGTTTCTTAGCTAAGAATAAGATTCCGTCCAGTGTCATTGTGACTGGATATTATGAGCTAAGTGACAACGTGATCAGCCAGTTTCCTAATCACGAACTAATTTACGGCGCAGACCCATATGATAGAAATATTAAGCTGATTAGGCAGTTTGCGCATAATCTGAATTTAGACACGGTTTACATTGCGACAGGCGTGACCTTTCCAGATGCTCTTGCCGCCTCTGCCTTAGCCCAAAAGGGTCAAAATGCCATTATTTTGCTTAATGGCAATACAATTCCATACTCAGCCCATTCTTTTATTCAATCTAAACTAATTTCTAAACTAAATATTCTAGGTGGCACGAGTGTTATTAGTAGCTTGACGGAATCAACGCTCGCTGAACTCCCAGCCGAGATTAAGTCAGTAAAGGACGTTTCTGCAAGCGTTCAAGAACAGCAAAAGTATGAACCTCCCAAGACGGTAACGGTGACAAAAACAGACGGATTGGACGAGGAAGTACCCGTGACCTGGAGCCTATCCTTAGTACAAACCCTAAAGACTGGTACCTATAAATTCGAAGGTAAGCTAAATAACTATAGTGGCCATGTTTATCTGAATTTAAGGGTGTATCCAAAAGTGCTTAAAGCAGAGAATATTTCCGCCGAAATCATTTTAGGCGATTCCTATAGTTTTCCTGACACGGTAGCAGTGGCCATGAGTAATGGTACCACAGAATCATATCCTGTAACTTGGAGCAGTAATATTGTCTCTTTGAGTAAGGTAGGCAGTTACACGTTTCAAGGGACAATTGAGAGCTTGGCTCAAAAGGTCAATCTATCCCTCAAAGTTTCCGAGGATGCCAAAATCAACTTTCCCGATCCAGAGTTAAAAGATGCGGTTAGACGCAAATTGAAGAAACACAGAAATGATTCGATCTATAGGAGTGATGTTATAGATATCACTACGTTATACTTTCGCAACAATGATATCACTGATTTAACCGGGTTAGAGTATTTTACGAACTTGAAAACCCTGGATATTGAAGATAATGAACTTACTAAGATCACTGCACTAACCAAGTTGACAAATCTACAAACCTTGAAGCTAAATGATAATGGGCTTAAAGATATCAGTGCCCTAAAAGAATTAACATCGCTCACCTATCTTGATTTATCCGATAATTATATTACAAATTTTACGCCCTTAAAAAAACTTACTAATTTAACTACACTTTATTTAGATGATAACGAACCCATTGATGATGTCGACGGTTATACCCCTGATTACAGCCCAGTCCGATCCTATTATAAAAATCTAACTCGAAAGGATTTCAGTTTCTGACCTAAATGTTATGTTATCTCATTATTTGTCTATTTCCAAAGAAGAATCCCTGGAAGCCAATTGCCTAGTGCATTGGCTTCCAGGGATTCATGCGTGGATGATATTTTTTGTTTTATCATGTTCTTCGATACTTCCTATTCGGATCTCCCACGCATAGCGTGGGATTTAATCCTGTATTAGTTTAAATTTCAATTTCATTGAAACTCTCCCTCTACTTGGTAGATCTGAACCAGATTTTCCTTACCTTTTACCTTAATAGGATCTAAAGTGGTGACTTGAAACCTCTCTTTAACCCGTTCATAGGTTTCCTTACTTATCAGAATCTGCCCCGGTTTAGCATTGGACTCCAGCCTTGCTGCCAAATTAACGGTATCCCCAATCGCAGTATAATCCAAGCGCTCCTGTGACCCAATATTTCCCACAACTGCTGGCCCAGAGTTAATCCCTATCCCGAAACTCACTGAACGACCGTATTGTTCCAGGAGACGTTCCGCAAGTCTCCCTGATTCTCTCTGCATTTGTAAGGCAGCTCGAACTGCACGTTCTGGGTGATCTAACTGCTCGATGGGAGCACCAAAGATGGACATCACACCATCCCCGATAAACTTATCAATCGTCCCCTCTTGGGCAAACACGGCTCGTGAACAAAGGTCTAAATAATCATTGAGAATCTTGATAATATCCTCCGGTTCCATTTTTTCGGAAAGTGGAGTAAAGCCGCGGATATCGACAAACACCAACGTGATATCTTTGCGAACCCCACCGACTTTGATCTCTTCTTTAGAGGACAAAATTTCTTGAACCACTGTCTTTGATACGTAACGACCAAAGATCCCAGTGACACGTCCCCTTTCCCGTCTCTCTTTGAGATACTGGGAAACAACGGAAAAGATATAGACTGAAATAATCGTCATTACGGAGTATAAGTAAGGCATTAGAACTTTCATGGTTTGAAAAACGACGACTTCGGCAACAGTAAAAACCGCCAATAATCCCACCATTATGAGAATAGACCACTTAGCCCGTACACGCTCCATGCTGAAATAAGCAAGCAAGCCCAGTAAAACTATCAGCATTAAACCCACAGGTTGAGAAACCCTCGTGTAAATCTTTCCATCTAGTAAGCTCTGCATGATATTAGCATGAATCGCAACCCCGTACATCTCAAACGTTTTACTCGCAGGGGTATAATACGAATCATCTAAACCCATTGCATAGGGCCCTATCAGCACTACCGAACCAGCAAAATAAGCAGGGTCGACCTCTCCACTGAGGACTTTTGCGATGGAAATCGTCTCGATCCTTTGATCGAGTGGCTTTGTCGCATAGGAAAAATAAAGCTCATTTTGAGTTCCAACAAGCAAAGGAGTGTCCCCCATCCACCAGCGGTTATCCTCAGTCCACACCAACTTGCGATCAACAGGTAGGAGTAAATTCGCCAGCCTTACACTGATGGCTGGGACACGGGTATCTTCATGCGAAATCCCCAGCATTACCTTGCGTACCACCCGATCATCGTCTGGAATAACGTTGATATGCCCTGTTTGCCTGGGGTCAATAGGAATCACGGGTTCTTGTAAACGCTCAACCACGACCTGACGATTCACTTTCCGAGTCTGAAAATCAAAGTACACCGGGAGAAATAGATTCGGGTGTTTAGTGACTGCGTTCGCCCAAGCCTGATCATCCGCTGGATTTTGACTCTTCTCACTGAAATAAATATCCTGCCAAACAGCTAGGGCCCCTTTAGACAAGAGTTTATCCGATAATTCTGCAATAATGGTGCGTGGCCAAGGCCATTTTCCAATCGCATCTAAACTTTCCTCGTCAATGGCTAAAATTTTGATTCTCGGATCGACATTCCTCGGCTCGATCGTCACCCGATCCGTCACGCTGCGTTCCGAATTATACATAACCTCGTTATAGTACAAAAAACCCATCACCAATAGAATAATGATCACGGCATAGATCTTCTTCATAACTCACCTACTCCCTTACGTTTGAAATTCGAGCAATCGAATCAAATTATTAAATTGATCGACGATTAACAGATTACCTTCCTTTGTAAGCTCGACCGAAACTGGACTATCAAACTGAACTTGCTCTGAGAATCCGTTTTGCCTGCCATGCACACCATTTCCCGCCAAGGTTTTAACCTCTCCTGCCTTGCTGATCTCCCTCAAACGATGATTATACGTATCCGCCACATAGACTGTCCCCTCCGCGGAGACGGCAATGCCGCTAGGAAAATTAAACTTGGCCTCAAGTAGAGAACCCTCCTGGAATCCTCCCTTAAAATAGGTAGTATCAACAATTGGAGTAGTTCCAAATCCAGCAAGCGTTGTCACCTCGCCCAGCAGAGTGACCACACGTATCCTTTGATTCCCAGTATCTGCCACATATAAAGACCCCTCCGGTCCAAGGGCAAGACCGGATGGCTCATTAAATTGGGCCTGCTCTCCGAGTCCATCCGCATAGCCACCAAAGAGCCAGCCGTTTCTTGTCTCATACCCTCCACCGGCTAAGACTGACCACTTCCCGCTTTTATCCACTCGTAAGATCCGATGATCTAAGGTGTCAGTGACATAGAGTTCTTCCTCTCTCCCTAGGACAAGATCAGAAGGAGAGTTTAAGCCCTTGACCAAAGTCTTCACAAGACCCGACTTATCGATTACGCGAACCGCACCATTGCCGGAATCCGCTACATAAATTGTGCCATTCTGATCAACTGCCAGGCCCTCAGGTTGATTAAATTTAGCTTCCGTCGCTGAACCATCCTGAAAACCCCCGACGGACAGACCATACTCATCACTCACTGTGGTGAGACCCGCTACCGTCGTAACCTTTCCTTCTTTAATGGCACGAATTCGGTGGTTCTTAGTATCTGAAACATACACGGTTCCGTCGATTCCTTGCGCTATTCCGGAGGGCATCGCAAATTCAGCTGCCGAGTTTTGACCATCCAGATAGCCTTGTCTTCCCGAACCGGCGAACGTCCTCACCTGTGGCTTGCCGACAATGGATTGACCGAAGTTCAACATATAACTGACCGAGGTAAGAGTTTTATCCGCAATAACATTGGACCCACCTAAGGCCGTAACCATCGCACCCCGTGCGCCCCTCTTTTGGTTACGCTGCCAGTATCCCAAAAGCAATTGGCACGTTTCCTGAGGCAAGGAATCATCGACTAAGACCAAGGGGGCCTGATCTTTAGCGGCCAGCACCGCACCCGTGAGAGCATCTGGAAAATTCTCACCGGATGCCAAATAAATATGCGGAATTGGGATACCGCTTTCATCTTCTTGCCAAGAAGCGTCAAAGTAACTCTCCAAACCATTGATTTTCCCCATCGTACCATAGCGGTTATCTCCACTAATTCGAGTCACACCGTCCTGAGCAACCCGAGTGATCTGGGCTTTAAGTTGATCCAGACTCTCTTCAGGTATTACAGCTGTACCGCCAACCACATGAAAGGTTTGCTTTAAATTACTTGTGTTATTCGGGATTGAATTAAGATAGTGAATGATCGAATCCGGAATCGGACCCTTAGAAGGGAGCAGAATCAAAGGGACTCCCCCTTGAAAGGCTGGAACCGCCTGACCCTTCAACTTATAATAATTAGACTTTTCCACACTGACATACCCTGTAGTCGCCGCCAACACGGATGCAGACAAGGCATCCGGGAAATTGTCCCCTTGCACCAGATAAAATTCCGTTCCCGAATGGTTAAGCTCTTGAGCAATAGCTAAGGCCGTCTCATAGCGATCATATCCGGCAATCCGATGAATATTTTCGCGCTTAAACCCTAGGTTCACCAAGGCATCAATAAAGCTATCCGGTACAGCGACCGTCCCACCCAGGATATAGATATTCCCGGATTTATTGAGGTGATCTTTAATAAATCCAAAGGCCTCCAGGCTCAATTCAGGCGTATTTTCTAATAAGAGAAGCGGACACTGTTTTTGATGAGCTAAAGGCACTCCCACCAGAGCGTCTGGAAAATTCCGCCCCGTAGTTATGACAATATTATCTACCATCCCAGGAAACTTCAGAGCAATTTGCAACATAGTCTCATAGCGACTGTTACCGTATAACCGTTCAATACTAGTCGATAGTTGATTCGCCAAAACGAAGCAGGGCTGTAAGACACAGAACGTCACAATACAGACAACTAAACCATAAATTTGAAACGATAAGCGTTTCTTCATGTAATACTCCTCCTGCCCATTAAACTATCTAAAATGAAAATATTCTTCATTAATCAAAATTATCCTGCAATATTTTCTATTACAGGGTAATTTTTTCACAAACATGGAAACCTTTATCTGTTTTGATTATGTACATCGTCCCCTGAAAATGGTATCATGACTAAAAACTGAGTTTTTTAGAAATGAGGCTAGGGTATGAATCCCTTTGATCTCTTATTATTAGCCCATCTCCTCGGAGATTATCCCCTTCAAACCAGTTGGATGGCCATGAATAAAGCGACGAAGTGGCCTCCTCTTTTGGTTCACTCTGGAATCTATACAATCATAATAGCACTCATCTCCTGGATTGGGTTTGGCGGCTTAGTTTGGTGGCAATTACTGATTATTTTTTTAGCACACGTCTTTCTTGATCGACGTACCTTTGTAACTTGGTGGGTCCATAACGTCATGCGTACCGATCTTACCAAAAACCATTGGTTAGGCATCATGGTCGATCAAGTTTTCCATGTGACCATCCTTGCCCTGATTTTGCTGCTAAAGTAACAGAGGAGTGACTATTAAATGCACGAACTTCAGGACCTAGAGGTTAAACTTAAAGAAGCCCTTGCTCCCGAACAAATGTTGCATATCATCTTCCATTACGTCTCCTTAATCACTCCCGAAAAGGATTTGGATCGCATCCTACTCTATATGGCCGACATGGGACGAGAATTAATTCTCGCAGACCGTTGCACCCTATGGTTGTATGACAAAGATAACCATCGACTTTGGACAAAAATAGCTCATGGCGTCAAAGCTTTAACAATGCCCGCCGAAGCTGGATTTGTTGGCTACGCTCTGAAACATAACGAAAGCATCCTCATTGAGGATGCCTATAAAGACGCGCGTTTTAACCCAGAGGTCGATCTCCAGACAGGCTACCATACACAGTCTGTTCTCGTGATCCCAATTCTAAATCAACACGGGGAAAATATGGGTGCCTTTCAAGCTATCAATAAAATGACCTCCATAGGCATATTTACATCTCAGGATATGCATCTACTAACCCTTGCCGCATCATATAGCGGCAAGGCTCTCGAATCCGCCATACTTAATCAGGAGATTGAGCAAACTCAAAAGGAAATTATCTACCTCATGGGCGAAATCGGAGAAAGCCGTTCTAAAGAAACCGGAAACCATGTCAAGCGAGTCGCGGAATACTCAAAGGTACTCGCTCTACATCTCGGTATGAGCCCTGCCGAGGCAGAACTCATCAGAATCTCCTCCCCCATGCACGACATTGGCAAAGTGGCAATTTCCGACTCTATCTTAAAGAAACCTGGAAAGCTCACTGATGAGGAATTTGCCACTATGCAAGCACATACACAGATTGGCCATCAACTTCTAAAAAAATCCAACCGCCAAATTCTTAAATCAGCAGCTCTCATTGCCCACCAGCACCATGAAAAATGGAATGGTACTGGTTATCCCCAAGGCCTAAAAGGAGACGAGATCCACATTTACGGTCGAATAACAGCCCTTGCAGATGTGTTTGATGCCCTAGCCTGTGATCGTTGCTATAAGAAAGCCTGGGAAATCGACCGGGTCATCAACCTCTTTAAAGAGGAACGCGGCGAACAATTCGACCCCCACCTCGTCGATGCGTTTCTGAACTGCCTAGAGGAAATTCTGGCTTTGAAAGAGGAATACTCAGATTAATGGCAGTAAAGAAAACTTGGCTGGCGCCAAGCCTCCGGCGAGGCGGCAGCCTTAGTTGCACTTATGCTTAGAAAGTATATAACGTAAGTTTATACTTTCTGATAGTATAAAAAAGGCTCCTTAATTCACCCGGGTGAATTAAGGAGCCTTTTTAACACTATGGTTTAAGATTAAAGCTTTGCAAGCCTACTATTATTCGTTGCAATAATATAGACTACAGCAGCCCAAATCGATGCAACAATAATCGTTCCAGCATTGAAGAATCCTTTTTGCGCGCTATAGAGGATGGCATAACCCAATGCTCCTGGGAGTAAAGCGTAATATGCGAATACGACGGCTGTCTTACGGATAACATAGCCTTCTTTTCCAAGCAAACCTACGACGGCTGAAGCAGCGACAACATTGTGTACGCAAATGACATTTCCTGCTGCGCCCCCAATAGCTTGAAGTGCTACAATCCAAGTCGGATCAACTCCAATTCGTTCACCCACACCGAACTGGAATAAGGAGAACATCATGTTGGAAACAGTGTTACTTCCAGCTACGAATGCACCAAGTCCACCAATCAAAGGTGCGAAGATAGGCCATGCAGACCCAGCTAATGCAGCAACGGCTTCAGCGAGGACAATTGGCATACTATCGAGACCAGCTGCCCCACCTTTTGAATTCATGAACACTTGAACCATGGGGACTGTGAAAATAAGGGCGGAACCCGCGCCAAGCATCGTTTTTGCTGATCCTTTCCATGCTCTAGCATAAGCCGTGCCATTCATCTTATGCAAGAAGTACGTAATGAGGGAGACTGCAATAAAGATGGTACCGGGTAAAAATAAAGGTTGGAAGGAGGCTGTGATCCCTGTTCCTAAAATTTCTGGCCACTTAACCGTCCAACTCTTGAGCCAACCTGCGAAGGGTAAAAATGCAAGTCGAGAAAGGACAAGGAATAAACCAACGAGAACATAAGGCATCCAAGCCATAAGACCGCTCATGTTAGTCTTAGCTGAAATATCCTTAATCTCAATGGAACCAGTCCAAGAGGGATCCCATTTGTCTCTTGCTTCAAAATCCCAAGCTTCTCCTTTTGGCATGAGGAAGCCATTCTTAGCAGCAGTCACAACAATTGCCAGACCTGTTAGTCCACCAATCATGGACGGGAATTCGGGTCCGAGCAAGTTGGCCGTGATAAGGTAGGGAATAGTCATGGAGAACGCTGCAAAAAGCGCGAATTTCCAAATCTTAAGTCCTTCGCTAAAGGACTTGTTTTTACCAAAGTAGCGGGTCATAAAAGCAACGACAAAGAGAGGAATAAGGGCACCTGCTGCAAAGTGCAGGAAAGCAACTTTCGTAGCGATGGCAAATCCAACGAATGCAGTCCAGTCAGTATATCCTAAAGATGCGGCATAAGCTTCTAATTCAGGAGTTTTAAGTCCTGTGCCGATTCCGACGAGCATCGGTGTTCCAACAGCTCCAAAGGAAACAGGGGTACTTTGAATCATCATTCCGGCAACGACGGCAGCCATAGCTGGGAAGCCGAGTCCAACCATCAGAGGAACAGCAACCGCAGCAGGAGTACCGAATCCTGATGCACCTTCAATAAAGGAACCAAATAGCCAAGCCACAATAATTACTTGAATTCTTCGATCGGCGGTGATACCAGTAAAGCCTCTTCGAATGGCCTGAATCGCTCCACTTTCTTGCAAGGTGTTTAATAGTAGAATAGCACCAAAAATAATATATAAGAGTGTACCAGCAACAATAACTCCATTAATAGATGCAGCTGCTACTTGGGCACCGGGAATTTTCCAAATAAAAATTGCGAGTATAACGGCTGTGAGAAATGAGAGCGGCATAGCTTTGCTTGCGGGCCATCTCAGCCCTACAAGAAAAATTCCTACGACAGCGATAGGGAGCAGGGAAAGAATCGCTAATAGTCCTGTACTCATTGTAAACCTCCTCATTAATTTATTGCAATAAGTATGTTTTGCCCCGTTTTTATTAATTTTACACACATAACCCCCCTTTTAAATAGGAACCTCTCTGTTCCTTAGAACAGTAGAAAGGTCTACCTATCAGACCACGATTTCAAAAAAAAATTATAAGCGCTGAACAGATATAATATTATACTAAATCCTAAAAATTTTCAATAAATTGAGTTTATTTTCACTAATGAATAATATGTAAATTTATACTGCTCTAAAAATGGAATTAGTTTCCTCGCAATCTAACTTTATACCATAATAATTTATTATTTTTTCTTGAATAAAGAAATATTTGCTTTAAAAGCGATCTTAAACCATTGACCTAACCGCATATTAAATAAATATTGAACAAACTCTATCATATTCTTATATTCTATATAACAGATGCTTCATTCCGAATTCATAAGTTGAGTAGTAGATATAAACTTAACAGGAATAGCTGATCCTCAAGTTTCACCTGAAGATAATTGACTACCTGGCTGTAACTTAAATTTTACAAAAAATGTCGAACCCAATGGGCTGGTCTCAACGTTGATTTCTGCATTATGCCGAGCTGCGATTCCATAACAAACAGCCAAACCTAAACCTGTACCATTTTCTTTAGTGGTTAGAAAAGGGGTCCCTAATTTGTCCATTATTTCCGGGTCAATGCCAGTTCCTTCATCTTGAATAGCTAAGACCAGTTCATTATCCGTACAATACGTCTTGGCTTTAAGTCCCCCACCTTTACCCGTAGCTTCAAGCCCATTTCGCGCTAAATTAATGATAACCTGGCGAATCTCTTTATCATCCAACAACAAATCTGGTACTTCACCCAGTTCCACAGTTATCCACTTGTCCCCGCGGATGGCATCCGCCTGAATAAGAGGTAAGATGTAAGTAATAATATCATTCAGATTATGTTGAGCAAATTCGGTTGCTTTAGTTCGGCTTATGGCTAGGAATTCTGTAATAATGGAATTGGCCCGATCAAGTTCGCTAATCATGAGAGGAATATAATCGCTGAATCTAGAGGAACTTCCATTTTCCTCAATAAGTTGTAAGAAGCCTTTGACCGTTGTCATAGGATTTCTTACCTCGTGACCGATACTTGCCGCTATTTCACCGATTAGATTCATCTGATCCATACGAATCATTTCTTTTTCCATTTTCTTTTGCGCGGTGACATCCCTAAAAATTGTTGATACACCAACGGTCTTTCCAGTATGATCCTTGATTGGTGACGCCGTGTAATAGACATGAATAATCTGTCCATCTTTCCTTTGACGCGTAGTTTCATAATGTGTTATAGGCATTCCTCGTGAAACATTTAACAAAATTTGGTCATGCTCTAAATGTTTGTTTTGAGGAATGAGTTTTAAGACTGACTCACCTAAAATCTCCTCTTCGGAATAGCCGTAAATACTTTCTGCCCCTCTATTCCAATCTATAATAATTCCATCAAGCGTCATCCCGATAATTCCCTCGTCCGTCGACTCTACAATTGATGCCAAACGAAGAACCCTTTCTTGAATCTGCCTACGCTCCCATACTTCTGTCTTGAGGTGTTGGTTGGTTATACTGCTTGCCACCAAGAAAATCACCAATCCAATACTTAGTAGAGCAACAAACCCGATGATTATCGCGAAATTCCGAATATTGTTCGCTTGTTGAAAAATCCTATCTATGGGAACACTAACAGCCATCGACCACGGGGTTGATGTTCTGCCAATAGTTATCGGCACGTAGATTTCATACAAGCCATTGTTAGTGGTTGTATAACTCTTCCCTAATTTTATCGCTTCCTTTGCTTGACTGTCTTCAACTACCTTACCGATTAGTTTTCTATCGTTGTTAGCTATATATTCTCCTTCGTTAGAAATAAGGCTCGCATTTCCTGTTTCTAAAGGCTTAATTTTCGAAACCATATTTTGAATAGTATCTAGGGCAATATCGATTCCTACTGCACCTAAAAATTCTCCTTCCACAATAATCGGAACGACTACACTGGTCATAAAAACACCTATATCTGCAATGGGATAAATGTAAGGACTGATAATTGTTTCCTTCATATTTTTTTTAGGAAGTAAATAATAATCCCAAGAAGGAGTGTCATAATCAAGTAGAGGTACCAAATGAACCTCACCGTTGTATTTGCTCCAATAAGGAACAAATCGGCCTGTTTTGTCATGTGCTGGGCTATTAATAAATTCGGCATCTCTGCCATCTAATGCATTAGGCTCCCACACTGTCCATGTCCCGACGAACTGTGGATTATCCTTTAAAATATTGAACAAAATTTCAGTCATGGTCGCTCTATCGGCATTATGAGAAAGTTTCATCTCTTGAAATGTATACGATAATGTTCTGGCCGTATTCATGGCACCTTCTAATTCGGCTCTTACATATGTACCATTATTGCTAGCTGTTTCCTCCGCAATTTGGTAAGCTAAAGTTTTTGCCATATTCATTGAATTTATAGAAACAATAAAAATAACTGAACTAAAAAATAATAAAACAACTAATACAGTAGAAGCCCATATTTTTGTTCTAAAGTTTAGATTTTTGAACATCATTGTTCTCTCCTCACCTTTGAAACTGGAGTACTAAGATTAATAATACTATATTTATTTAGTTAATAATGTCGAATGTTGACATTTATTTATATTTCCTTGCTAAATTCCAAGATTCACTGCACCAATCTTCCTATTTTTTAGTCGTTCTCTACATCTTCCATTTTTCCTATTCATTTGAATAATAATAGTTGCGATTTTACTCTGTACTTTATAGAAAATTTGCCTGGAGCTAAGCCATCAAGACTAGTTGAACATAGACAAGAGAGCCAAGCAGGCTCTCTTGTCTATGTTCAAATTGCTAAAATACATGTGAATATACCTTTCACTTTCCAGAACTTTGTGCTACATAGCGCTATAGTTTTTGTGGGTTAATTTTGAGGAATTCAATAACAATATAAAGATTAAAATAAAGATAGTTGTTGTTGCAAGACAGTAAAGGCAATACCTTTGATATGCAATAGTAAAATATCTACTAATTTGCATAAAAATG
>Ga0209347_1001317_pt1 | contig 42327 bp, 32 predicted proteins | sample AutmiccommuBRH23_FD_187382 | JGI IMG/M metagenome (GOLD analysis project Ga0209347, IMG submission 187382) | Deep subsurface microbial communities from Mt. Terri, Switzerland - Autotrophic microbial communities BRH/23 (SPAdes) (version 2) | ecosystem: Environmental > Aquatic > Deep subsurface >... | reverse complement strand
ATAGTACTAACAAAGAGTTTAAAGCAGGGCCAGATTACAACCATACGGGCATATTTCCACATCATTCAATAGTCGGGGCCCAGGGGATAGGGACCTTTGCCGGGAAGAAATGGACAGGCAGGTAGTGACAGCAATATGAATTCAGCGCATGAACACATGCATGACGATAAAACAGACGAGGAAACACCTGAAGAGCAAAAGGAGCTTATGAAGCAGGCCCGGCACAAGGATCATCATAACGGCATGCTGGAAGATTTCAAAAGAAGATTTATTGTATCTCTGGTCCTGACCATTCCCGTCCTTATCCTATCGCCCCCTATACAGGGTTTCTTCGGTTTTGAACTGACATTTCCAGGGTCTGGACTTGTACTGTTCGTGCTTTCCTCGCTGGTATATTTTTACGGAGGATTCCCCTTCCTTACCGGGTTCATCAGTGAGATCAGGAACCGGACTCCCGGAATGATGACACTGATAGCTATAGCCATAACTGTGGCCTACGTATACAGCTCTGCGGTGGTCTTCGGGCTTGAGGGAGAGGTGTTCTTCTGGGAACTGGTCACCCTTATAGATGTCATGCTCCTTGGACACTGGCTTGAGATGCGCTCTGTGATGGGTGCCTCAAGAGCGCTGGAAGAACTTGTAATGATAATGCCTTCCGTGGCTCATCTTATAAAAGATGATGCTATTGCTGATGTACCTGTCGATGAACTTAAAGTGGGCGACAGAGTGCTTGTCAAACCCGGAGAGAAGGTTCCTGTCGATGGCGTTGTTACCGGAGGCGGGACCAGCGTTAATGAGGCCATGCTAACAGGCGAGTCCCTGCCGGTTCCAAAAAAAGATGGAGATGCAGTTATCGGGGGATCCATAAACGGTGAGGGCTCTATCGATGTGGAGGTCCGCAAGATAGGAAAGGACACATACCTGAACCAGGTCATCGAACTTGTCAGGAGCGCACAAAGCAGCAGGTCCAAAACGCAGGACCTGGCAAACCGGGCGGCTCTGGTGCTTACAATAATAGCATTAAGCGTAGGTATCCTGACACTCATAGCCTGGACATACTTTGGCAGTCCGTTTGTCTTTGCGCTGGAGAGGGCAGTGACCGTTATGGTCATAGCCTGCCCTCATGCCCTGGGACTGGCCATACCCCTGGTTGTGGCAGTATCCACTTCCATAGCAGCTAATTCCGGCCTGTTGATACGGGACAGACAGGCATTCGAAAGGGCAAAGGACCTCCAGGCCATAATATTCGATAAGACCGGCACTCTGACAGAAGGTAAGTTCGGAGTTACCGATATAGTACCCCTCACAGAGATTGACCGGGACGACATACTGCGGCTGACCGCCTCGCTGGAATCGAACTCCGGGCATCCCATTGCCGCGGGGATCGTTAATAGTGCCACGGAAAAAGGGCTTGATATGAAAAGCCCTGAGAATTTCATCTCCCTTCCAGGAAAAGGAGTTGAGGGACTCGTTGAAGGAAGGAGGCTTAAAGTCGTCAGCCCCGGGTATCTCCGGGAGAAAGGGATCAGTATAAATAATGAGGACATCGGGAGAGTGGAAAGCCAGGGTAAGACCGTTGTGTTCCTTCTTGAGGAGGACAGGCCGCTTGGTGCCCTGGGACTTGCAGATATTGTGAGGAGGGAATCAAAGGAAGCGATAGAAAGGCTGAGATCCATGGACATAAAGTGCATGATGCTCACCGGAGATAATGAGTTCGTTGCCAGATGGGTGGCTGAGGAGCTTGGGCTTGACGAGTACTTCTCAGGGGTGCTGCCACACCAGAAAGCCGAGAAAGTGAAAGAAGTACAGCAAAAGTATATTGTTGCCATGGTAGGGGACGGGGTGAACGATGCTCCGGCACTTGTACAGGCGGATGTGGGAATAGCCATCGGTGCAGGTACGGACGTAGCAATTGAAAGTGCAGACATCGTACTTGTGAAGAACGACCCCAGGAATGTGGCGGATATAGCCATACTCGCAAGGAAAACATACTCCAAGATGTTCCAGAACCTGCTCTGGGCTACCGGCTACAACGCTTTTGCGATACCCCTGGCTGCAGGGGTGCTCTTCAGTTACGGAATATTCCTTTCACCTGCTGCAGGGGCTTTCCTTATGAGCATAAGCACCGTGATCGTTGCCGTTAATGCCAGAACGCTCAGGATGTGATCGGATATGAATTTGGACAGAACATCAAAAGATATATCAGATATTAAGGTAGACTAATTAAGTAGATAAAAAGGAGTTTTTAACTTAGGGGGAATAAGTGAAATGATCCAAACTTTATTACAGGCCTGGTTAGTGAAGAGATTAATGATTCTGCCATCGTGGTTCTTAATGGCTATAGGCGCCGTCATGCTGGTCAGGTGGATCCGCGATCGCAAAAAAGATACGGTTTAAGGCATCGCCTTACTCTGTATACAACACACGTGCATAGGAGAATACCTGTGGCGCGGTGATCAAAGATGTGAACCGGTTAGTGGGATACATAAAGGGAGGAGTGTGATCAGAAGTGGCCATTATGGACGGGATGATAGGCTACTATGGATTTATGCCTATGTTCCTTGCTCTGATATTCTGGATACTTATAGCAGTAGGGATAGTTCTGCTGGTAAAATGGCTTGTTGATCAGAATAAAACCAAAAGTGAGCCAAAAGATGTGTCTGCTCTGGAAATAGCTGAATTACGCTATGCAAGAGGAGAGATCACCCGGGAAGAGTTCGATGAGATCAAAATGAACCTGGAGGGGTAAACATGTCCAGAGTACCATTGATAGTAACTGCATTAATATTGGTGATCATAGGCATAGCCGGATTAGTCTATCTTTCATCGATTTCCGGAGACCTTCAGGGTGTAAGAGGACCCGGCTATCCTGCCGGCTATCCTGTTGATGAACGGGTGCTTGAAGAGGATTACGAATCTAATGGCCAGATGATATACTACACAGGATATAATCAGTCAGGACAGCGCATAGAAACTATCGGGGGGCCCCACTGGCTCTATGTGCATGGAGGCAGCTGTGTTCACTGCCACGGAGAGGACGGAAAGGGAGGAGTCCCTGTAATGATGGGGTACGTAGTACCTGCGGATGTCACTTATGAAGGACTTACCTCCGATGAACATGAAGGACATCCGCCTTACACTGAAGAGACCATCAGGACAGCCATAAGATCAGGGATCGACCCAGAAGGCCGTCCGCTTGACCCGACCATGCCAAGATGGGATATGACGGATGAGGACATGAGCGACCTGATAGCTTATCTGAGAACGCTGTAAAAGAGTAATAAAAATGTAAAAATAAGCTGCCTGGAAACAGGCAACTTTATGCTTATCTCTGCTCTGCCGGGAAAAAGATTATAAAACAGCTTTCATCTGCCTTTTTCATGTTTCCCTTCTTCGACCATGGCCAGTTTCGCTCCGCAAGCATCACATTTCCCCTCAGCAGTGACCCTGGGCTGCCTTTCAATATCGTGGCCGCATACTCCGCACTTTTCCATATCTTTCACCTCCGCCATTGGATAAGGATGCATTCAGACCCTATCCTTATCAGGTATAAACCTGATCACCATAAAAGCGTTACAGGAACATTATTCCTGCACAAAAGAAAGAATGGCGACCGTCAGGAAGATGGATCATCCATGGTAATCCTTACAGTTTTCCATATAAGCAAGGATCTCTTTCAGGCTTGCCGTTGCCAGTGCTACGCAGGTGTCAGCACCTCCGTAATACATTCTGACCTCATCGCCGTCAGCGATCCATCCACATGGGAAGACCACCTCATTTACATCGCCAACCCTTTCGTACTGCTCAAGTGGTCCGAATACCCATTCATCTGTTCTTTTCAACACGATAGTAGGGTCTTCCAGGTCCAGCAAAACAATCCCGAGCTTATAGCTTATCTTGAATGTTGTACGCCGGACCCCGTGATACATCACAAGCCAGCCTTTTTCGGTTCTAAGCGGCTGAGGGGAGAGGCCGATCTTGTTGGCATCCCACCAGCCGCCTTCACGGGCATAGAGCAAGACCTGATGGCCTCCCCACTGCTTCATATCTGACGAGAAGGATATCCACATATTGGCTTTGGTCAGACCACCTGCCACAGGCCTGTGGAGCATTGCCCATTTCCCATTGAACCTGACAGGGAACAGGGCAGCATCCTTGTTCTCAGGGGGCAGGGCTGCACCTAGACGTTCGAACGTTTTAAAATCCCTGGTCCTGGCAATCGAAGGCAGGGGACCCGAAGAAGAAAAGGAGGTGTAGGCTAAATACCACTGATGCTCTTCCTCGATGTACGTGATACGCGCATCCTCTATACCATACCCTTCTTCAGGATAGTTCTCCGGGTCAGCCCGGAATGTTGGATGCTTATCGATCTTCCAGTCATCGTAACCGTTCTTGCTCCTGGCGACCGTAAGATGGGAGAAACCCCTGTGATCCTCCACTCTTACAAGCAGAAGGGTTTCCCCGTCGATCAATACCGCTGCCGGGTTAAACACAGAGTTGGCCGGGTACGGCCAATCCTCTGCACGAAGTATGGGATTTTCATCGTATCTTGTAAAAAGCCCACTTTTTCCCGCGGGGTGCCCGGTATCATTCCCGGTTTTCCCTCTTTTGTAAAGTGCACATCCTTCCACTAAGTCCATTCATATCTCCCTCCAGCAATAGGCGTAGTACGCTAATATGATCTTATTTTTGAATGACATCCTATAGCAACTTTTGGGTTGTTCCTGCCATCATACGTTCCTGATAGCTCCTGGCACAAAACTGCTGATGCTGCGCTGTACATTCGTGCGCACCTGCCTGGCGATTGTCCTGTCATCAGCAGTGATCACGCCTGAGTACTGGCAAATGACAGCGTACACTACAATGAATGCTATGTAGACCCATATCACGTCAATTGCCGGGAAGATGAACTTGAACATCATCAGGAGTGACACAAGCGATATACAGATGACAGTGAACTTCCTGTAAGCCATTGTGAACGGGTGCATATTGTGCGTTCTCCATGCCCTCAGGGTCATAAGAAGTTCAATGGATGCAAATGATGCCGCCGATGCTGCAGCTGCTCCCAGCATGCCATACTGCGGTATCAGCATGAAATTGAGCACTACATTCATCAAGGCACTTGCCATCGAGCATTTCATGAGGAAGCCGGAGTCACCCACAGCCATTATTGTATGGTAGTTGAACCCAAAGTACGCGTTTGTGATGAAACCCAGTGCAAGGATCCTCAGTACCATGCTGCCAGCTGCGTATTCTGCACCGTACAGCCTGACCAGTATGGCTTCCGGGTATACGAACATAAGCGCAAATATGGGGAATGAAAGGACAAAACACCATTTTGTCACTATCTGATACAGGGAACCGAGGATGTCTTTACGACCCTCGCCCCAGAGCCTGGAAGCTACGGGGATATATACAAAGCCCATAGAGGTAATTATTATTGTGAGGAAGCTGACCAGCGGATAGACTGCGCTGTACACACCCACAACCTGAGAGGACTTGAAATATCCCAGCATTATAGTGTCGGTCCATGTCATAAGGTTTAGCAGGGTCGCGCTTATGAGCAGAGGGAAGGAATATTTGACAAGCTGTTTTGTAGGCTCGCTAAAACGAAGCTTGAGCTCTGGCTTGAATGGCGGGTTCCTGATGAAGTATACTACCATCAGACTGAATGTGAATACCATGGAGAGGAGGTCTGCAAGTACGAACGTGTGCAGGGATACTCCTGCCAGTACCGCAATAGACACAAAGGCCCACAGGGATACAGGCCTTATCACATCATAGAAGTACATGTTAACGTTGGTACGGTCAAAGCCTCTATAGATGGCTACAGCCAGATTCAGGAATATCGTGAGCGGAATTGCGAAGATCATTATCCTGATTATTGAAGCTATGTTCTCCTGAGTATCGAACATACCTGCAGCGGCGTGTTCGAATGCTATCGGGGAAATGAACATAGCCAGTACGCCCGCTACAAGGCCCATTAGCAGGCCGGATACGACGATCTCCTGTATCTTGTGGTCTTCTTGTCTTCCCCTGAAGTAAGCTATGTACCTGGGCACACCCTCGTGCAGGCCCAGCGTGGCGATAGCACCTGTGAGGGAAATGACGGTAAGTGCGAGCGAGTAAGTGCCAAAGTCTGTCTGGGACAGGTTCCTTGTAAGCACTCCTTTGATGAGGATGTTCAGGAGGAGTCCGCTGATCGTACCTGCGAATATAACTCCTGAACCTATTACTATTCTGTTTACGGATTCGTTAAGTGACATCTAGTTACCACCCATTTGTTGTTAGTAACCAGTCTGTGGATGAGCCATGATCCGGGGAGCTGACGCTACCTTTCGGCAGCCTGTGGCTTTATGTGGTGGATAATAGCCAAAGCTGGAAAAGGTGACCAGCCGTAATCACATCTAATGCTCCACGTGGTGGTTTGTTGAGCAATTAGTCGACAACATGTACATGATATAAAAAGGTTTTTATCAATCATCTCTTATAAAATTATATATATGTCTTCTCAAGCAAGTAATTGTTACTGTAAAAAGTAAGATAAATTCTTAAGAATAATATGTATAATTGTTATACAGCAGATACCCTCAAAGAAAACAGATAGCTACGCCTTAATTCTATCTCACATTGTTATACGTGCTTATTTTTATTTTAATGTGAGACATACAGCCGGAAGTAAAGTAAAGAACAAAGTGACACGCTGAGAAATTTGTCTTAGAATAAGGTTAAATAAGATTCCGCCCAATATGTATTTAGGGTATCTGGCTGCCTAAAAACAAAATCAGGTGGTCAGATGGGGACAAATAGACTGATATTACAATTTGGCTGGTATCTTTGAATAATGGAATTGTTAGTTGCAACTTTGTTTACATGAGTAAAAGAAGTTGACACATCGCATCTTCTCAATGGCATATTCAAATATACTGCATACGGGGGTAATTAGTTGAAACGAAAATTTAAAGTACTTTTTATCGGAACTTATGTTCCGCGAAAATGTGGGATCGCTACATTCACGTCTGATCTGCTTAATTCCGTGTCAGAGGAAAATGGTTCTGTTGAATGTAAGGTCATAGCTCTCAATGACATCGGTGAGAACTATGATTATCCGGAAGAGGTCGTTCTTGAAATAAGAAGAAATGAGCTTGAGGATTACCATCTCGCTGCTGACTATATCAATGGATCGGATATCGATGTGGTGTGCCTTCAGCACGAATTCGGCCTTTACTGGGGAGATGCCGGAGACTATATCTTTGCACTGCTCTCAAGGATCGACAAACCCATTATAACTACACTGCATACAGTGATCAAAGACCCTGAGCCTCCATATCGCAGGGCCACTGAAAAACTCCTGCAGTATTCCGATAAGATCATCATAATGAGTAAGACCGCAAGGAAAATACTGCGCGATGCATACGATGCACCTGAAGAGAAGATAGAACTCATCTACCATGGGATTCCCGATTGCCCTTTTACAGGCTCGGAGAAACATAAAGAATCGCTCAGATTGAAAGGGTCTCCTCTGATCCTTACCTTTGGCCTCCTGAACCAGAACAAGGGTATTGAGACCGTTCTGGATGCACTGCCTGCAGTAGTTGAAAAGTATCCGGACCTGACATACCTGATACTGGGTGCCACTCATCCTGAAGTGAAAAGGAATTTCGGAGAGGTGTACAGGGAGTATCTTATAAAGAAGGTCCATGAACTGGGGCTTGAGAAAAATGTTGTTTTCCACGATAAGTTTGTTCAGAAACGGGAGCTGTATGAATATATACTTGCCAGTGATATTTACGTATCTCCGTACCTTCACAAAGAGCAGGTTGTCAGTGGTGCCCTAAGCTATGCGCTTGGTATGGGTAAGGCAATAATATCCACTCCTTACTGGTATGCTCAGGAAATGTTGGTAGATGGTCGTGGAATGCTTGTGGACTTCAAGGATAGTGAGGGTCTCAGCAGCTCCTTAATGCATCTGATAGGGAATCCTGAGGAGTGCAACCGGATGCGCAGGAAAGCCTATGATTTTGGCAGGCAGATGGTCTGGAAGAATGTAGGCAAAGAATATGTCAATATATTCAGGCAGGCGCTTGAAGAGTATCCTGAGATCCCTTCCAAGGGTATGGCGGCTTTTTTTATAAAGCCGGAAAAATTGCCCAAAACTAATCTTGAATATCTGATCTCAATGACAGATGATGTCGGGATATTCCAGCACGCAACCATGGGAGTGCCAAGCCGCAGGCATGGCTACAGTACTGATGATGTAGGGAGAGGACTGGTCGCGCTGACAAGGGCGACATCTTCAGACGAGCAACAAGCGAGAGAGATAAAAAAACTTGCTACTGTTTATCTCAGTTATCTGGACCATGCCCAGACCGAGAGCGGACATTTCCATAATTTCATGAGCTATGACAGGAAATTCCTTGATGATAAAGGGAGCGATGACACTTTCGGAAGGGCAATCTACGGATTGGGGCATGTTTGTGCCTGTTCTAACCTGCCTCAGAACCTGCGTAACCATGCGCTTGAGATCATCCGCAAGTCCAGGCCCGTTATGGATGATATCCATGCGCCCAGGGCAAAAGCATACACAATGTGCGGCCTTTATGAAATGCTGGACAAAGGCATAGATAAAAATACATTCCTTGCGGTGTTTATCAGATATGCTGATTTCCTTGTCAGCCTATACGCTAATAACATGCATGAGGACTGGGAGTGGTTCGAACCTGAAGTGACATATGGCAATGCCAAGATGTGCGAAGCCCTTATGCTTGCATATAATCTCACCGGGAATCCAAGGTATAAGGAAGTCGGGATCAAAACCCTGGATTTCCTTACGGGCATACAGTGGAACGGGGAGTTCTTCGATATTGTAGGGAGCGAAGGCTGGTACGCTTACAAAGGTGATAAAGCGACCTTTGGGCAGCAACCTATTGATGCCGCTTATCTTACGGAGGCTTATGTCACTGTATATGAATTGACGCAGGATGAAAAATACCTCCAGCTTGCAAACCGTTCTTTTGAGTATTTCCTTGGAAGGAACAGGCTAAAGGCCCTCATGTACGACCGCTCGAACGGATCTGTGTGTGACGGACTTGACCTGAAGGGAATGAACCAGAATCAAGGAGCTGAATCTGTCGTGTGTTTCATTATGGCCCTAGAGATGCTGGCCAGATATTCCGACAATATAGATACTGCACAACAGAGTGAAACCGGTAAGGGATTAATGGGTATCTACGAGAACAGAGAGTTCTCCTCTAACGGCCTGAGTTGAATGAAGTTTGCAAGGAGAGTCAGTATGGAATGGAAAGATCGCGGAGAACTGTTCAAGCGCTATGAAGGAAATCCTATACTTAAAGCAGAGGATTGGCCGTACCCGGCCAACTCTGTGTTTAACCCGGCAGCAGCACTGGTAAATGGTGATACATTGCTCATGGTCAGGGTGGAGGACCACCGGGGTTTCTCTCACGTGACAGTTGCCAGGAGCAAGAATGGTTATGATGACTGGAAGATCGATAAGCAACCGACGTTCCAGGCTGACCCGGAGAACTACCCTGAAGAGCAGTACGGTATCGAGGACCCACGTATAACGTATATACAAGAAAAAGGTGAGTGGGCTGTCGCATACACGGCTTATTCAGAATCCGGCCCTCTGACAGCACTGGCAATGACAAAGGATTTTCATACTTTTGACAGGATAGGAGCTACCCTGCCCCCTGAGAACAAGGATGCTGCCCTGTTCCCTGTCAGGTTCAACGGAAAGTGGGCAATGCTCCACAGGCCTGTTTCCAGCATATCAAGTGCTAGATCCAACATATGGATATCATTCTCTCCGGACATGAGATACTGGGGAGAGCATCAGGTCTTGCTCTATGCCCGTGAAGGCGGCTGGTGGGATGCCAATAAGATCGGCCTCTCTCCTCAGCCCATTCTCACAGATGATGGATGGCTGATAATGTATCATGGGGTACGTGCCACTACATCAAAAATAAGTTACCGCCTGGGACTGGCGCTGCTCGATCTGGAGGACCCGAAAAAGGTCATCTGCAGGTCCGACGGATGGATATTCGGACCCCGGGAGCTATATGAGAGAACAGGGGATGTAAATGACGTGGTCTTTCCTTGCGGATGGATTCTCCAGGATGGGGAGGTCCGGCTGTACTACGGAAGCGCGGATACATATGTGTCCGTGGCGACTGCCCGTTTATCCGATCTGCTGGACTACATGAGCATGAGTCCAAAATATTAATTGATCATCTTTTATTGGGGGAGGGGAATTAATGAGAGTAGCTATGTTATCTCCGATCGCATGGAGCACACCGCCTAAAAAATATGGCCCGTGGGAATATATTGTGTCCCTGCTGACGGAGAATCTGGTAAAGAAAGGCATCGACGTCACCCTGTTCGCAACCGGGGACTCAAGTACTGCGGGAAAGCTGCATTCTGTCTATCCCAGGCCTTACGAAGAAGATAAGGAAATGAACGTGAAGGTCTATGAGAGCCTTCACATATCCGAGGTTTTCGAAAGAGCTGATGAGTTCGACATAATCCATAACCATTTCGATTTCCTGCCGCTGACATACAGCGGGCTTGTGGACACACCAGTTGTCACGACCGTACATGGATTTTCTTCAAGGTCCATCCTGCCTGTCTATAAAAAATACAACAAGAAGACATTCTATGTGTCCATAAGCGACTCGCACAGGTGCCCTGAGCTGGATTATATAGCAACGGTGCTTCACGGTATCGAAGTGGAGAGCTTTCCGTTCAACGATAAACCACAGGATTACATCCTCTTTTTGTCAAGGCTTGATAAGTTCAAGGGCATAAAGGATGCCATACAGATAGCAAAGAAAGCCGGGATGAAGCTAAGGATAGCTGGCTTTATTCCGGATATGGAATATTACGAGAAAGAGATCAAGCACCTCATAGATAACGAGCAGATCATCTATGAAGGACATGTAGATCCTGAGTTCAAAAGAGAACTGTTGTCCAACGCCCGCGCTTTGATCCATCCAGTCCATTTTGATGAACCTTTCGGACTGGGTATCGTCGAAGCATTTGCCTGCGGCACACCTGTTATAGCTTATAACCGAGGCTCGATGCCTGAACTCATAAGGAACGGGGAAACCGGCTTTGTTGTCAGCGGTATTGATGAGGCTGTGGATGCACTGAAAAAGATAGGCACGGTGCCCCGCAGAAGATGCAGGGAAATAGCTGAGAAGCACTACTCTGCAGACAGGATGGCCGATGAGTACATAAAAGTATACGAAAACATCCTGAAGAAGCGTAAAACCGAGGAAAAGCGCCCCTGGGGATACTACAAGGTATTGTCAGACGACCCGGGTTTCAAGGTCAAGACCATCACTGTGATGCCGGGGGAAAAAATATCCCTCCAGAGACACTTTCACAGGAGTGAACACTGGTTCGTGGTGGAAGGTAAAGGAATAGTTGATGAGGACAAACAGCGCTTCAAGGTCGAGGACGGGGATTCAGTGGACATCCCTACGAGTACTGTCCACCGTATCATGAATACAGGGGATGAAAAACTAACTTTCGTAGAGATAGCAAAAGGCGATATGATCGAAGAGGAAGACATCGAAAGGCTTGAGGATGAATACGGCAGAGTGTAATGGCAGAGTGTGGCTGGACATGGCTTCATGTATCAGAATGCGCTGCCAGCCCTGCACATCTTTTCAGGCCTCAGACCTCACTGAACTCTATACTGACCCGTTCGTTCTTTCTGGACAGGGATTTTGACAGCATTCCGGTTTCCATCCTGCACACATGCAGTACGCCGGAGGGCACAAGACATATGGGAGTGCACTGGGCTTCCTTTGCCCTGTTAATAACATAATTATCCTTTATGTCCATTGTTTCCATCATGGGTATCTCCATATGGGACATCTTTTTTATCTTGACGCATGGCGATTCAATATCTATAATTATATTCTTGCCTTCGAGCTTCCCTGTTATCCTGTGGGTGAAGCCGCAGATAGATGAGTTTACGGTAACTGTTGTTGGCATGTATGAATCATCTCGTTTATTGTCACCAGAATTGATTACAAAGGTGCAGGTATTCTATTTGTTCAAAGATTGCTGCATATATAAACAATTGTATGGAGAGCCACGCGATTGCCTCTATGTGCATTTGAGCAGAGCCCCCGATCAGCAGATGCTCTAGCTTATCTGGCCCTATTTTTCCTCGTCACCCGCACAGCAGCAGGAAACATTTCCCTTGAGTATCTCTTTCCATTCCCCTATCACGTCATGGGTCCAGCAATCATCCGCTCCTGCTGCCTCCCTCATGGTCAGCGCAAGGATGTAGCTAAGCTCCTTGACTGTAGCACCCGCTTCCAGTGCTCCTTTAAAATGTTTCAGGACGCATGGTTTTGACCTTGCCTTGATCGAAAGTGCAAAACACAGGAATTGATATGTCTTCTCATCAACAGGCCTTTTCTCTGCATAGAGCTTATCGATCTCATCAAGCTTTTCGGTAAATTCTGGGAAGAACTCTTCAAGCATTCTCATTTATGATGCCTCCGCTACGATATATTTTAACACCGTTAACATTGCAGTGCTATTTAACTGATACTCAATTGATACTTAACTTACACTTAACCGGCACATCAGAAGTTAGCACTTCAAAATAAGTTGAAGTACTTTCTATTTAAACCTGATTCTCTGTGGTAAGGATCAGGCTCAGAGTCCTGTCTATACCTGCAGCCTGAAATACTTCCCGAACTTTGCGGGGCTTTTTTCCAGGACTGCAACAGCTGCGCCGAGCAGGATGAAAATGCAGCCTATTATCGTGCTCAGGTAAAGAGGGGTGTGCAGAATAGTATAGTCGAATATGATGCCGCTGGCAGGCTCGATAAGTGCAAGGATACTGCCTGTCTGGGCCTTGATCTGGGAAATACCGCTTACGTAGAGCAGTGCCGCAAGCGCCGTGTTGATGGCGCCAAAGAACACAAGCATGCCAAAATTATCAAGCAGTATAGGCTGGGAGATCTTTGCCCCGAAGGGAAAGAGCAGCACCACGCCAATAAGGGTGTACCAGAACAGCTGAGCCACGCTGCTGTAATCGTCCTTCAGGTAGCGGATGATTATTATCTCAACACCGAAGACCAATCCCGAGAGAACGCCCGCCATTATTCCTATGAGATACTCTCCTCCGTTGCTGAAACCATCCGCTGCAGCCCGCAGGTCCACAATGAAAAGGAGTCCCGTAAGAGACAATGCCAGTGCCGCCAGCCCTTTGCGCGTTATAGGCTCTTTCAGGGTCAGCGGGGATAACAGGGTCACGTACATGGGAGCCGTATAGAGCAGGAGTATGGCAACCGAGAAACTGGTATACCTGATGCATATAAAATAGGTAAGCAGGGTTGCCGTATTAATGAACCCGAGAAGGATCAGGTATTTCTTGTTCCTGCGCGGCATTATCAGAGAGAGCTTGCCTGCAGCGATGATGAATACCAGGAGAGTGAGCACGCCAAAGAACTGCTTGTAGAAAATAAGCGAAAGAGTAGGAACAGCCTCGAGCCGGTCCACAAATAGCCCCAGCATCCCGAATATGACAGATCCTGCGATCAGCTCCATATACGCTTTTTTGGACGCCGTGCTCATGTGGCGCACAAGGGCGGATTTCGTTAAATATGTTTGGACTGGCAGATCTTAGGATAAACTGCCGATCACGTCAGCATATAGAATGTCGATGGCCGGGTTTCCACCCAGCCGAGGTCTTCCATCGCCCTTATGTTTCTCTGCCTTACCTGCAGACTGTAACTGCATGTACCACTACGCTGGGAAACGTCCTCAAATCCTGCGACCTCTACAGCATGTACCTCGCTAAAGTATGCTATGGCTATTTCCTCCTCGTTGGGTTCAGCGGGGAACTGAATGTCACCGCTTTCATACCACTGCATCCACGGGACCTCATCACATGGCATTGAAGACTCCATTATAATCATGTCTGATAACATCCTCTGGTACATCTCATCCCATAAGCCGTCAACGATAGCGGATGTAATTTCCCCGTTAGCCACCATTACAACTACCATATGAGGGGTAATCACCTGAGCAGCCGCTTCATCGGACCTGTTGCCATAACCTGCATGGCTGCTTACGAACTCATAGGTCATTTCATGCTGTTCCGGAAAAGAGTCCAGTACCACGTGATCATCAAGGGTAAGGTTGGAGCCGTCATAGGCATAGGTTGGCGCGCTGATCATCCACTCTTCCGCCATGGTACGCGCCTCCTCAGGAGGAGTGGACATAGCATACGTCCTGAGATCGACCAGCGCCCGGTCTATCTCCCGAAGGTCCTGGGGCATGTAGTCCTCATAATAGGGGTCCACCTTGACAGTCTTATTAAGACCGTTCTGTATCAGGTTTATTTCCACCACACCTACATCCGTGACAACCGGCTGGCCCTCCTGCGGCTCGTAGATATCCTCCATCTCCAGGAACCGGTTGTTCCTGAAAAGCCTCAGAAGGTCGTTGCGTGCGCTTTCATTAAGAGGCCGGACATACCTGCGGGTAAGCTCCCGGTCACCTTCATAGTAACTGAGATTGGCGGAAGTCTCATTCACAATGAGCTCCTGTATAGCCATTTCCGGCAGAGTGAAGGCACCGTATGTCAGGTGTACGATAACTGCATCATCAGATATGTTTTGTATTCCGCTGTCCCTCTCAGCACAACCTGCACTGAGAAGTGCCAACATCAAAAGTAATACAAGCACTGTCCTGTTCATAGCAACCTCACCTACCAGTAAACCCAGGATACTCTGTTCTTCAATTATTTTAATGTTCTCTGCCCGCATGTCCCGTCTTCGGATCAGTTATAGATGATACAAAAGAGGATTGAAATTATAAAGGCATTAGAAAATAACACATAGAATGAATATGGTCCCGCCTGCGTATTTAAGGTCTTAGTGGAAAAAAGGTTTCCTGGCAAAAATAATATCAATCCTGATATTAAACAGAGTTTAGGTTAAATAAAACAAAGACTTACTAGATGTTGCGGGTCGTGGGGGAAATGAGCCGCATATCGGGAGTGGAGTAGAAGAGATGTTGGGGAACATCTCGGATTTGCAAGGAGAGAGGCGTCTTAAAGCGTGGTGGTTTTCCAGGCACCTTGTCCTACCTTCTCACAAGGTAGGAAATGGGGTTCCTAGTATAAAACAGTCTCGTAATCGAAAATATTTTCCTGTAAGGAATATTTTGATCAGAGTTCAGTTATTGGCTTTGAATCCTTTAAACAGTATTCAAAGAGCTCTTTTCCCCACTGAAGTGCACTTGGACTGGAGCATAGAATATAATTGGTGTCATAATTTCCTTTGCTATTTAGCAGGCGCATAAGTAAGTGGTGGTCATCATATGCAAATGATATAAAACCTAATTCCTTAGGGTAGACGTACAAGTCGTACAACTTATTTTTAAGAAGTTCTGCAATTTTAGCATGTTCAGGAGATCTTATTTTTTCAAAGAGATCCAAAGTAATTATTATATTTACTTTTACATTATTTTGGAGCATGCTTGAAAACACTTCATAAGAGTTAGGGTAAAAAAAGGTACTAACTCCTGTGAATGATCCAGATGTGTCGGGAGTATCCTGAAACTGGCTATAGGCTCCATATATCTGTGGGGGCAGAGTGTACATTTCAGGCAGCCTGGGTTTGATCACAGTACACTTTTCAAGTTCACCTATTCTTTCCATCAGATAAGGAGGGATAAAATCAAGTTTATGAGTTCCCCAGTAGTCAACATCAATATCAAGAACATCGGTTATATCTAAAAGGGGAATCATCTCATCAGTTATTAGCTTCCCGGCAGTTGTTAATTCATAGATATCTTTGTCATGTGTAACAAGATAGTGCTCTTCCAGTATCCTCATCTGAGGAAGTAAAGCCGTTCTTGTCGTTTCAAGTGATCTGAGGAGAGACTCCATTTTCCTTGGCCCGTCTTGCAAGTTTAAAAGCACATTTTTCCTCTTCTCAGATGCAAACATCACTTCAAGTAACGGTTTCTTCATGTAATATGCCCTCTCCCTGAATACTCCTTAAATCGAGTATGAAAGTTGTGATATTTAAAGTAAACCAGCAAATGTTAATATAGTTGTGCTTGTACACATACATATAAATATGTTTTAGATGAATCTACTAAATATTTATAGTGCGAACTCTTATATAAGTTAACGGCGTTAACATGAGATTATATGAGGTGTGTTCTCTTTTATTCACAAACCCCCACTCCCAACAACACACCTCAGTTAATAACACGACATTCCCTTTATGAAATAAGATCATAAACTGGGTCATGTGTACTCTCGAGAGGATGTCAATAGAACTTTATCTTTCGATATGTACTTGATGTGTACTTGTGATGGGTTCAAGCCACCCTATCCCTTTTAAGTGATCCCGGATGTAAAACTTCGGAATTATCACTCCAGATTCCTTTTTTGAGAATCTTCCTGCCATTAAAGAGATCCTTCAGGTGAGATGCATCCGGAGTGGAACATAACACATAAATGTTATCAGAGTCTCCTTTGCTATTTAAGGGCACATAAGTGATCAGCAGTACTGACTGAAGGTCACTCACATCATATTGGCAGCGCTACTCCCAAAATCCGAAAGGGACTGATCGAAGCGCGAAAATAACAATACACTAATCTAATACATAAGTGGGATTATAAGCAGTTTGGCGAAAGAAGATCATAATATCCTGTAATTTAGAGGTGATTTGATGGAAAAGATATACAAATATTATCCGGAGGATTTTGGGGAATTGATCGTAAAGGTTGTGCACATGGACCTTCTTTTCGATATATTTGACGATCATACACAAGTGACGTCTGATCTTAAATTAAGAACTCTTGGCACTCCCATCAATGAACTTGAGTTGAACTGCAAGAGGCTTGAGATCCTGTCCGTAAGCTGCAGGGAGTATGATATCGATCATGAGTACAGGGAAAAAGATGATATCCTCCTGATCAGATTCGGCCGGACAGTGCCTGAGAACACTGATATCACTATCAATACCCGGACCATCTGCAGGCCTACTAAAAATATACTGGAAGGCCTCTATTACGATGAGACCCCTGCAGGCGCTCCGCCACAGCAGATCACCCAGTGCCAGCAATGGGGATTCCAGAGGATCGTACCATGCATAGATGACATGGTAGCCAAATGTACTTACACTACAACCATTATTGCAGATGGGAGATATACCAATCTCATAACCAACGGCGACATTAAAGAAGCAAGGCATCCGGTTGGAAATGGAAGGGACAGGATCGTCTATGACAACTCGGTCACCCCTATGGCGCCCTACCTTTTTTTCCTGGGGGTGGGCACCTATGATACATTCAGAAGAGAATTCGAATATCCGGACGGACACACCTTTGATATGGAACTGCTGGTGCCTCCCGGTTCTGATTCCCTGATAGCCCGGAGATCTCTTGATGTTCTCAGCGATTCCATTATGTGGATCCATCTTTTCACAGGCAGCCATGAGCAGTACGCTCAGTTTGAAGAACGCAGAGAGATCATGGCTATGACAAGGGAAAGGGACCGGCTTAAAAGTGAGCCAGACGGCGCTGATGAACAGCTCGGGATGCTCAGAGAAAAGCTGAAGAGGGCAGCAGGATCGATAGAAACCGGGTACAGGTACACAGGCACCGTTTACAGGGAGATCGGCATGCAGAATTCCAATTTCGGAGGTATGGAAAATGTAGGGAACACTACCATTACCACCAATCGCATAATGCCCTTCCCTCAGATGACCGACAGTGCTTTTGAGTATATGATGAGGGTAAAGGTCCATGAGTTCTATCACAACCTGAACGGCTCCGAGGTAACCGGAAAGAGCCCATTTGAGCTATGGCTTAACGAGGCAGTTACCGTTCATATAGAGAGAAGATACCATGCATATCATTTCGGAGAAGCATACAGCCGTCTCGGGGAAGTCCTTGAGTTTCTGGCTCCCGGCTCCGGAACCTTTGCCCTTGACCGGGGAGCAGCCTCGATGCCCATCATCCCGGACGGATTCAATGAGCCTGATGATCTTATCACTTCAGTGACATATGTAAAAGCTCCGGAGTTCGTAAATATGATAGAGACCCTGATGGGAAAGGAAACATTTGTCAGGGCCCTTAATGTCTACTACTCCAGATATAAGCACTCAAACGCTTCAAGCCGGGACTGGATCGAAGTGATGGAGGAGGTTTCGGGACAGGATCTTAAAGACATGGCAAATACCTGGCTGAAACAGACACAATTCCCGGTAGTCCATGTAAGCTCCTCCTATGATGAGGATAAAAGGACCTTCACATTGCGATTAGAACAGGAAGTTCCGGAAGGGGGAGCGGGAACATTCTGGGATTTCCCGGTCCGTGCAGCCCTTGCAGACAGGAATGGGAATGACCTTGCCGAAGTTATGGAACTGATGAGGGGCAAGGAGAAGAAGATAGTTATCACCGGCGTGGATAAACCTGCTTTTACATCCCTGAACAGGGGGTATTCCTTTTTTGGCAAAGTAATTCACGAAGTGGATATTGATGAGCTGACCCTGCAGGCAAAAAAGGACCAGGACCTGATAAACAGGTTCATTGCATTCCAGAGAATTGTGGATATCGAAAAAATGAGACTGATCGCGGATGCCAATCGCCTTCCCTCAGAAGAGTTCACAGACCTCTATCATGAGCTCATCCGGGATCATGACCTGATGAAGGAAGCAGGAGCCCAGTTCCTGACGATCTTTGAATCCGTGGAGGATGAGAAACTTGCACACAGGTACCAGTTGCTATACGAGGTTAAGCGAAAGCTTCTCAAATCAATAGCAAACAGGCATGGAGATTCCCTGATGTCACTCTATCGGGTTTACAATGGGAAAGAAAATAAAGACCCGGACTATCTGAACGGACAGGTGAATGCGATCAAGGAGCGCCAGGTAAAGAATACGTGCCTCTATGTCCTTTCGACCCTCGATACTCCCACAGTACATGATATGATCAGGGAACAGTTTGAGACAGCCCAAAGCGCCACGGATAAATTAAGTGCTTTCAGTTATTATCTTGACAGTTCGGCACCTGACAGGATCCGGCTTATGCAAGCTTTCCGGAAGGAGGCAGAAAAAAATCCTGTCAGCTGGGAGGCTTTCCTGAGGGTCATAGGAAGCAGCAGTGGCGAGGATGTATTTGAGCTGGTAAGAGAGGTTGAGAGATCCGGCGCTTTCAGGATAGAACAGGCAAATGATCAGAGAGCCCTTTACGGAAGTTTTGCACTGAACAGAAAGAGATCCCTCCAAACCGAAAAGGGAAGAGAGCTGCTGGAGGATATAGTCCTGAAGCTTGCAGGAGTCAATGAGTACAATACCGTAAAGATACTCAACGTTCTTGCCAACATTGACAAAATGGAAGACACATATCACATACCCCTGGTGGGAATGATGGCAGGTTTCCTTGAAAAGCTTGATCCGGATAATACGCCAAGCGTGTACAACAGGATAAGGAAGATACTGCTCAATACTCCAAAAGCTGTGAAAAGGTATGAAGAGGCCAATGGAAAGATCAATCTGGAGTAAGGCCTGAAGTTTACTTCAGGTCAGCCTTAATTTTAATTTTGGTGCAATTGCAGCATTAGTTGGCACTCCTGAGTAAAATAAGTAAAAAAGAACGAAGCTTCAAAAAAGATACAAATCATATCATATCCAAAGATATTGTCCAAACTGCTAAAGACACGAACAGATCGATAGCCCTGGAAGAACTTACAGGTATTCGGGAAAGGACAACGGTTAGGAAAGCAGACAGGGACAAACATAGTAAATGGGCATTCAACTAACTACGACAGTTCATTGAGTACAAAGCCAAGGTTGTTGGAGTTATTGTCAGATTCGTTGATCCTGCATATACATCGAAGCAATGTTCAGTATGCGGTCATATTTCAGAAGAGAATAGAAAGAAACAGGATGCATTCTCCTGCCAGAAGTGTGGCCATATAGAAAATGCAGACTGGAATGCTAGCAAGAACATTGCTTCAAGGGCTGCTATCAACCAGCCTATTGTACTCTGCTCAGTAAACTGAGAAATTGAAGTGCAAGCCTCCGACTTCAGTCGGGGGTCGTTGACTTAAGTCTGACGTACACAGGAGTAAAAATATGATCGGCTCCCTGCAACTATTCAGCATCCTTTCTTTCTTAAACAAAATTTGAAAACAAATTGGAAAACAAATTACCGTTAGGAACAACCGGGTTTGATGAGCTGACTGTAAAATGCTATGGGAAGGATCTGATTCGCCTTGAAGTGAGAAGCCCGATCTTTGATGGCAATGCAAGATGGGTAAAGTCAGAAAACAACAAATATTTCTATGTCAAACTGTTAAATAAATCGCATAAACTTACCTGCCCTCACTGCGTAAATATCCTGACTAATCTGTTTTCAACCTCTTTCATTTTATCTTTATCCACGATTCCCGTTTTTGCAAGGATCATATCCTCTGCCAGGGTCATGATCATATTGGTCTTGACAAAGCTTGCCGTCGGCAACGAACCCTCTGCAAAGTCTTTCTCTTCCAGAGATACCGCATATTCATCGTTGTGTGCCTGCTGGCTCGTTATCTGGGCCACTATCACGTTTGTGCCTCCTGGATATGCAACGATCAGGACGGGACGTGTTTTGATCGATGTCATATCCGTGTAAGGAAAAGGCAGAACGACAACATCGCCTTTTTTATATCTCTGGGACATCGTTCTCAATCCTTCCTTTTGCGCTGATAGTCTGCTGCATGCTCAAGCAGGTTTTCCCATGCTTTATCTTCTTCAGGTGTGTCCCACTCCTCCGCAAATGCAGTTTCTGACATCAGGGCACATTCCATTTTTTCCAGGACGTAGGAGAGCGGACGGATCTCCATGTGATCGGTGTACGCTACCACCACCGCCTGTGAGCCTTCAGGAAATGTTGTTCTGCGAAGCTCTTTCGGGATCACGATCTGACCCTTTCCAGAAACTGTTACTTCCTTGAAACCGATTATAGCATTCATGTGGATTTCCTCCTCAGACACGTAAGACTCAGTCTTACGTAAGATATCATCTTACTATATTTGGATTTAGGGGATATATTGGTTTTGAGTACAAAGCCTATTTTTATGTTCAAAAGCAGAACTTGCATTGATAAAAACAATTTAAAATAAATGAACCTAGAATAAAAAACACAAGATCAGGACAGTATTTCGACTGTGACCTCGGCCTTACCAAGCAAGTACTATTCCCCTAAGCTATCGAGGCGCTGACTCAAAAATGCAGTAATCAATTGCCTTCCCAGCCATCCTGTGCCGGTGTCCATTATCCATAGATTATGTAATCTAATAGGTCCGAGTGAACCAAATGCTTCGGTGGTTGTATGACCCACAAAAACCTGGTCATATCCTCTGATCCTGCGATACCTGGCAAAACTGATCAGCTGCCTCTCCCAGAAAAGCTCGTTTCAAATAACCACACAACCATTCTCCATAATGATTTCCCTAAATATAAACTAAATTAGATAGTTTCCGGAGATATTCAATGACATGATAGGTTTGCATTCCGCCATCACAAACAGCGCCGAGGCAGATCAGTTTATCCTTTTCGGGATCAAAGCCTGATTTTTCAACACACATGTGGGAATGAACCTTTAGTATAATGTGGCTTTTAAGTGAACACCACATAGAAAAACCTGAACTAATACAGGAGAATGCTTATATTGACAAAGCTAAGATTCAATGTCCGGTTATTGTCACATACTATATATATTATGTGAACATTTTTACCCATAATGCTGAATTCGACTAAAATAGAAATATTCAAAGACCTAACTCAACCAAGGACGATATTAGAATTATCAAGCCTGCTGGAGTTAGACCATTCCACAATTTCCAAATCTGTTGATTCACTTAGCACTGCTGGTTTTGTTGTAAAACAAAAAAAAGGCCAGCTTGTTTATGTCAGTCGCTCTGAATCACTGCACTCCCAGTCGTTGAGAGAAATTCTCATAGAATATCCCCGCCTTCCATTGAGCAATATCCTTACAACTACATCAGCACACATAATGAGCGTTCTGAAAAGTCCATTTTCCATGATGGAAGTTGCTGAAGTGACTGGCCTGAACAGAAAGACAGTATCTTCTGCGATCCATGAACTGGCAAAGTATGGGATTGTTCTTCAAAAGAAAAACAAATATTTTTTCAGTGAACGCCATCCTCAATTTACAAGTTTTGTTGATAACTACTGGAAATACAGAACAAATAAAAGCCTTAAGGATATCTCTGAGAATGCTGTTTTAATCTGGCAGAGGGGGCCTGAGTTCTTATTCAAAATAGGCTCAGAGTTCGATGATGAGAACAAAATGGCAAAGAAAAGATCAATCCAACCCACAGCAATAAACATGTTTTGGAGATATGGCCTAAAGGTCATGAGTGATACAAGATACTATTTTTACAGCAATAGAGAGCTTAAAGATGAAGAGCATATACTACACACTATACTGATCGATCCACATAGTCCAATATATAATTCTTACGCTTTGGCACTCTACTCAAAAATATGCCCCCCGGAATTGGCCAAGTTTGGGAGATATTACGCTATCGAAAAACACATCGAAACACTTCTGGAGTATGTCAACACAAAGAAAAAGAACAGCTATTTTGTTCTTCCATGGAGTGAATACCAACATATGGTAAGGGAACTATAATAAAGGAAAAATAACAATGAATTCAAAACTGTTTGACAAGAAATACCTGGAAAATGAATTTCAAAAGCTCAATGAGGCTCTATATGAACCTGTATGCCTTTATCTTATTGGCGGGGGCTCAATGAGTTTTCAAAAATATAAAACCGCTACAAAAGACATTGATGTTGTGGTCAGATCCAATCATGAGCTACATCGAACTGAAGCTGCATTAAAATCCTTAGGTTATATTGTTCCTGCAGTCCGTGGTCCCTATGCACAAATGGGAACCAGCACAAACTTGAAAATACTGATGGATTCAGATGGGATGTTTTTGTTAGCGTGATTTGTGGCGGCCTCCAGCTATCTGAAGGTATGATAGAACGCTCACAAGAACTATTTAAAATGCGAAACGTTTCGGTACACATGATATCCCCAGAGGACATATTTGTGTTCAAATCGATAACAACAAGAGAGCGGGATCGAGAAGACATGTATACTCTATTCAGAAAAGGCCTGGACTTCGATATAATAAAAAATGAGTTCACTTGGCAGCATGAACATAAACTGAATGAATATGAGTGGATGGCATTCTTTTTTGATGGCATTGAAGAATTCTTTGAGAACTACCATATTTCCCATCCTATAATTAAAAATCTGCATGACATTGCAGAAAAAGATATGTTCATAGGTATTATCAAAAACAGATTGAGATCTAAACACATGAAAATTCAGGGATTGAGTGCTGGGCTTGACTTAGATGAAGTAAAGTCCATATTGGAACTGCTTGTCAAACAAGGTCTCGTAGTCCAAAACGACCGGGGAGAATTCTCATTGACTGATAAGCAAAACTGATAATACAAACGGCACAACCACTCGCCGAAGGCGGCACATTCCATGATGACTGTTCTAAAAAAGAAACACAAAGCAGCATCTGTTTAATAGTTAATTTTTGCAAGAGCCCAATCAGATTCGACAAAGAGTGATATATAAAAATATACTAAAGTAGGTAGATATTTTACACATCTTCGTTGAAAAAATGCCTTATCGAGCTCATAAAGATGGAAGTCAACGAAGATGCCACTAAAAATTATCAAATCCAGCCACCCTAAGGACACCTTTATTACTTTCGGCTGTCAAAGATAGATTATAGCCTAAAGCAAGGAAGAAGCAAACATGGAAAGAGAACAAACAGATGCACTGATCAAGATCATAGTGGCAGTGACTTTTCTGGCAATGGTTGTTGTCAATGCGCTGGCCAATATTCTCCCGATAAACGGAATCACCACCGGCCAGGTTTCGGACTCCTATCCCAATCTTTTTGCCCCGGCAGGGCTGACCTTTACAATATGGGGGCTCATATATCTATTGCTGGCAGGGTACACACTTTATCATGTTGGCATTCTTCAGGGCAGTACAGATATCGCCAGGACCGGGCTATTGCGTAAGACAGGGATACTGTTCTCTGTTTCTTCCATTGCCAATGCAGTCTGGATCTTCTCATGGCACTATGATATGATCCCGTTATCCATGCTGCTGATGGCTGTGATCCTTGCCTGCCTGATCCTGATAAACAGGATGACAAGCAGTGAGCGGTTTTCTTCAGGAGAATACGTGTTTATCAGACTTCCGTTTAGCGTGTACTTCGGATGGATCACAGTGGCCACCATTGCTAACGCTACCGTTCTCCTTGTCAGCCTGGACTGGAAGGGTTTTGGTCTGACCGAGGCGGCATGGACTGTCATAATGCTCGCTGCAGGACTTGTTATTGCAGTTGCAACGATGCTGAAGAACAGGGATATTGCGTATGGACTTGTTATTGTCTGGGCTTATGCGGGAATATGGCTAAGGCATACGTCGGCTGAAGGATTTGGAGGGCAGTATCCTGCAGTTATCACTACAACGATCGTTTGCATTGTGCTATTACTTCTTGCAGATGCATATCTTGTGACCTCAAAACGGAAAATGAGCTCTTTATAAACGTTCATATGCAGCACACATAATAACAGCAGCAAACAAAAGGAACGCAGTTCATATAGGACTACTTATATGCTCTTCCGGTCTTTTCGTTCTCTGCGAACTCTTGCGGTTCTCCAGTCAAGGGCCGCTTGTCTGAGACCTATGATACTGACATTACCGTCGGCAGGGTAGGATTTTAAATCTGCGAAGGCTACTAAAAAAGATTAGACATACCTATATAGACACTGTTTTCTTCGTTAGAAATTAGTAAAAAATAAAGGGTAAGAAAGGTTAATCTTTCCTACGCTGGAACATGAAAGCAAGTCCCGGGAGTGCCACAACTGGTAAGCCATTGTGGGGAATTCAGGGACCTCTCCTCCATTTACTGGCGCAGATTTTCCTACTATCAGTTCGATTTATCCATGCCCGTGGAACCAACGTTATCAGTCACTGTCAGATACACTGTGTAAGTTCCTTCAGAGACGTTGTGTGAAATACCTGTTGCTTTATTCCCATCTCCAAATATATTAAATGAACACTGTCTTTTACCAGGTAATGACACAATTCAGACTTATTTAAAATAGGAAGTCTAATCTAATAAGGTCTTTATTTTGCATTACTTAAAAATAGTTCCTACAGACATCGAAAAGGGCTATACTTTTATAACTTAACAGCATTGATAGGCATGGGTGTGTGCTTTTCATTATAACCTACCTTCCAACCAACAACCACTAAATAAGCACACATCTCATATAAATATATACATTACATTTTTATATAAATAAGTACTATACTTAGTAAGGTGTGTGACCTTTCAGAAAACTATCCCAACCAATCACCGACAAACTCCTTCACTCATAACCACACACCTTCTTATTCATTCCCCATCTGGCATAAGAGCCTTCTCGCTTCTTCCGACCTCATCACAAGTTGCAATAGTCTTCTTATGGTCTTGTATCTCAAAGGTCCCATGTTCTGTCACAAGTGACCCACAGTGTGGTGCTTCTAAGTCATCCTAAATTGGATGTATAGGTTTGTACACTTTTGAAGTATAAACCTGGGAGTTACGAACTCCATATATCCATATAGATTATTAATATATTATTCCAGTGGAAACACGGGGGTAATTATTTTAATCCCTGCCAGATGATTTTACATCCTATTCAAACAGGCTTAGAAGCATGATCGATCTGCTAAATGCTTTCGGGTTTGCCCTGCACGTCCATTCTTTCACGGATTGATATTTAAGGAGTTCTTTCATTATACCACCTATATGATGACAAAGAAGGACTCGGTCATTACAGACCAGGATGTAAATTTATCAGGAGCTGTACCGATCAAACCATCAATTACCGAGAAGGAGATAGTATCCGCGCTGAAGTATGTGTCACGCATGAGGCCTGAGTTCATGCTGTCCGAGATGCGTAATTACATAAAGAGCGAGGCGTCCCTGCAGGACATCTACAGGGCTGTGCATCCCTCATTGATGGACCTTGGGCTGGACATCATCCCGGTGGAAGGGGATTTCAGGATAGTCCGGGCACCCAAAGGCAATATAGAACTTACCGGCCCGGAGAAAGAGAAGAATGAGATGTTCTTCCAGTCTCCCGGAGTTTCCAGGAAACTGGAAAGGATAGTGGAACAGTATATAGAGAAGAAGACCGGAAAAAGCTGGGACGACCCTGTGACCCTGGAAAGGCTAAGAGATGCAGTGGTCTCGCAGAAAGCAGGCTACTGGAAGGAGGGCAAGTCCCGGAAGATAACGTATGAGAAAGGCTACGATGTCCTGGGATACCTGGCATACCAGTTCCCTATATATTTTGTACAGTTCCAGCACATCCTCTACAGCATCGCAAAGGAAGGCCTGCTGAAGACACGCATGAAGATACTGGACGTGGGAACAGGGCCGGGCACGGTGCCGCTTGCTATAACAGACCTGTACAACCGGCTGGATGATCACAGGGCAACCATCTATTCGGTGGAAATGTTCGATGAGAATATAGAAGCCTACAGGTTCATCGTGCCACAGTACGCTGCAACAAAATCAAGGATAGCCGTAGAGGATCCCATCAAAGCGGATATCGGAAAGCTGGATATGGACCTTCTACCCGAGAACCTGGACCTTATAGTGTTCTCTAACATCCTCAATGAAGTCAAGGGAATGACCATTGAGCAGAAAGCGGATTTTGTGAAGAAGCTTTCCGGGAAGCTTGTTCAGGACGGGAACATCATTATCATCGAGCCGGCTGACAAGGTGAACTCCATAGGAGCAAGGAATCTGATCATTGCCCTTAAGAAAATGGGGCTTGGCGTTTACAGCCCCTGCTCCTTTATCTGGGGCAGCGGATGCAATCCGGCCGAATGCTGGAGCTTTGAGCGGCAGAAGGACATCGAGCCTACAAGACTCATGAGGAAGATGGCGGAATGTAACGAGCCTTACCGTTACTTCAACACTGATCTGAAATACACCTATGCCATCCTGCGCAGGGATAAGCTTACGAAGGTAAAGTACAAGGTGCCTCCTAAAGCTAAATTTGCGAAGCTGTCCAAACTCGAGATGCATACAGGCAAGCGCATCAATGTGGTCTGCTCCCTGATGTCCGCTGACCTTGGCGATGATAAGTACAGCCTGTACAAGATATGCGACGGGACCTGTCAAAAGCAGGTATATGCTGTCCTTCCGCTGCATAGTTTAACTACCGAGAATAAACTGATCAGGGAAACCCCGTACGGGACCGTCCTCACTCTTGAGAATGTGCTCGTGAAATATAATGAGGCCACTGATTCGTACAACCTTCTTGTCGGGAAAGGGACCATTGTAGAACCTGTAGAGGAATAAGGATGCCAGCCGGCCCTGTACTAAAGAACCCCTGGCATAGACTAAAAACCAAAAAGCAAAAAAGAGAAGGAAAATTATTTTCCTTTCTTTGCTGCAGAAGACTGTGCACGGGATTTAAAATCTTTGTTGGTGGCGGTCTTATCTGCACTTGACTGGATCCTTGATGCTGCTTCGGGGGTCATGTTCTTTGTTGCCATTTTATTTCTCCTTTTATCTCTGGTCTCATTCAAAGCTTGACCAGTTTAACTTTAAAGTAATGTACTTTTGAAATATAGTACACGTTATAATATATTTACAATGAATATATATCTTTTGGAGAGTTTATTCTAAAAGCCCGATTATCAACCATAAAGGACATTTAAGCATGACTGGTGTCGATAAATGTGGTATGTTCCATACTTTACTAAAAAGGATTGGATCATTTTAACATGTAATTTATTTCGTATGCTACACTTGGATAGGTAAAGACCATCGACCTGAGCTGGGTGGCCGTCAGGCCATACCTCATAGCCATTGCAAAAAGGTTTATCACTTCCTCAGCATTGTCTGCAAGTAAGTGAGCTCCCAGTATAGCATCGCTTGATCTATCTATAATGACTTTGGAGGCAGCATACCCCAGGTTTATTCGCGTGCTGGAGAACCATTGGCTCATATCCTTGAAAAGGACCCTGTGCTCCCCTGATAAAATGCTCTCCGTGATGCCGACACCTGCAAGGGGCGGTATCGTGAATACGGTGGAGGGTATGACCGTGTAATCAGCAGTGCGTTCATTTCCTTCTATCATGTTGGTTGCAGCAATGTCTGCCTGCAGGCTTACTACAGGTGTGAGGAGAGGACCGGGACGTATGCAATCGCCGGCCGCATACACTCTGGGATTGGAGACGCTCTGGAAATATTCGTTCAGGACCATATTCCCTTCATCCATTGCAACATTGCCTTTATCGAGCTGCAGTTCTTCAATGGCCGGGACCCTGCCAAGACCATGAACTATCATGTCTGCGAAGAACAATTCCTCTTCTTCGCTATCCTGGCAGCAGGTTGTTGCTTTGAAAGCATCAGGGGTCTTTTCTATTTTTCTAAGCTCTTTCTCCTTGATAACATGAATACCTGCGTCCTCAGATGCCCTGACAAGCATGTCTACAAGATCAGGGTCAAACTCTTTTAGCACGCGGTTCCCTCTTTGCAGTATTATCACATCACAGCCTGCCCTTGCTGCAATATGAGCGAACTCAAAGGAAATATATCCTCCTCCGGCAAAGATGATCCTCTCCGGCAGTCTGCTGAGTTCCATGAATTCCTCGCTTGTGACGAGGTACTCCTCACCCGGAATGTTCAGTTTGCGGGGTTTTGAGCCGGTCGTGATAACTATGTACCTTGCCCGGATCTTATTTTCTCCGACTGTTAGGGTGGACTCATCTTCAAAACGTGCGATCCCGTGGTATGTATCTATTCCCGCATCCCTGTAACCTTTTTCCATTTTCCCGGGATAATCCCCGGTAAAAGTTCTCTTGTGGTCTATAAGTGACGGCCAGTCAATAGTGACCTTCCGGCCTTTAATGCCTTTTCCAAGCATTCTGTTATGATCATCGACTATATTGGCCACGCCTGTGAGGACTTTCTTTGGAATACATCCTCTTAAGGCACAGGTCCCGCCATATTCCCTGCTGTCAGTTATTGCTACTTTCCATCCGGCAGCGTTCAGCTTATATGCAAAGGTGGTACCCGCAGCACCAGTCCCGATTATAAAAGCGTCATATTCCTCTTTCATAAAGCCCATCTCTTGTTGCTGTTGTGAATGAAGCATGAAATACCGCTCGAAAGGGCCTTTGCAGCATCTGCCGGGCATTTATAGAAGATAACAGCCACCATGTCCTCAGTTGCTTGCCAGGTAAACCCATGTACCCGGATTTAGCCTGCCCGGCCACATCTGTATCCTAAATATCTAAAGTTTTTGTAAATACAGTTCAGTGATATTATCATGAATCTGTTTTTTATTGCAAGCCGCCAAAAACAAAACCCTTACGATATTTTTTATGAATTGCATCCTATTTAGTTTTGATGAGGGGAACCTGAGGTATAGAATAATTTCGTGAAGGTTGCTGGCAGTTGTTTTTTATAGGCCGGATAAGTCATATTGACTTCACAACTGATCAAAATAAATATATCCTTCAATCATTAGCAGTGATAGTGATGAAACTTATTTCTTTAAAAGATTAGAATTGATAATACTAAAAGTGATATAAATGGGAAATGTTGAGAAGAGCAAAGAGAATCTAAGTAAGTGTATCTGTATGGAATGCCCCAGTTATACGTTTGCATGCAAAATCAGGCCCATGCCGGACAACATGATGCAGAAGACCAGGGGAGACATTTCAAAAGCGGACCATCTGGAAGCATTATTCTGCGCTTTTGGAAATAGCAGTTATATTGCCGACAGGAAAGGATGCATATGCGGAAAATGCAAAGTGTATAGCGAGAATAGGCTTTCAGGGTCATATTATTGCCTTGCCGAGAGTGAGAAATAATAGACGGACCTGTTTCATGAACCCTGTTTTTTATATTTTGCCAATATTAGTTCACCTGGTTATCGAAGATAACTGTATATACTAGAAGATTTGATTTATCTACCTCCGTGTGTGCAGCAGGAAGCACATCGTGCAGACTTAAAACGGTGTCATTATGCTTGAAATCGATCCTACTTCCATTCTTGTCAGATACAACGTCAAATTTGAGAAGGAAATGTCTCCAGATGACGTAGCGAAGGAGCTTTTCCCGGAGGATGAGCTCATCCGCAATATCGTGGAAGCTGTTTTTGAGGGCGATGAGGACGAGGTGCTTGTTGCACTCCAGGAAGCCATGGATCAGGGGAGGGATGCCATTCAACTGATAGATGATGCGCTTATGGCAGGGATGGGCATCGTTTCAAAATTATATGATGACGGATTGCTGTACCTTCCTGATGTTATGATCTCTGCGCAGGCAATGACCGACGGGATCGAGTATTGCAAGCGTGCCTCCGACCGCAGCCATGAATTCAAGGCAAAGGTAGTGTCTTTTGTAGTGGAGGGAGATGTCCACGATATAGGTAAGAAGATATTGACAGTATTCCTGAGATCCAATGGCTATGAGGTCATAGACCTTGGAAGCGACGTCCCGGTAGATGAGGTCATCAGCGCTGTGATAGAGCACAGGCCCATCATGCTTACAGGTACCGCCCTGATGACAACGACAATGTACTCCTTCAGGGAGATCAGGGAGCGCCTCCTTAAGAACGGCATAGGGATTCCCTTTATATGCGGCGGCGGTGCCGTCACCCAGGATTTTGTAACACGCTATGACATAGGGGTTTATTGCGATGATGCGGCAATAGTGCCAAAAATAGCCGATCAGGTGTTGAACAATGCAACTATCGAGGACCTCAGGGAGAAGTTCCACAGGAATTGATATCCAGGGCCGTCTGTCAGCTAAAGCTGCTCACATCCATAGACAGATCCCCTGTGTGTAGACTGGATTGAAGGAAGCGTCTTAGATTAGATGTGAGCAACTTATATTTGTTTACCTAGTATTTAATCTCTCTTTTTGGCTAAATAAATATTAAGTCAGCCAACAAGAGAAAGCGAAGAAAGAGCAGAAAAAAGGAGATGGTGCTATCAGTTCCAAAGACAGCGCATTTGCTTTCACAAATGCATCTGACAGGAGCCTGAATTCGAGCATATTAGAACCGGACCGGCAGGGAGGCGATCTTTTTAGCGGAGAGGATGGCTTTTTCATGGCTATCGCTGATGCGATACCAAAACCTCTTGCTGTGCTGGATAGCACCCTGCGCATCGTCTACGCGAACCAGTCATTCTGCAACTTTTTCATGGCCACGCCGGAGAAGATCCTGGGAAACCTGCTATTGGAGATCAGAGGAGCTCACTGGAACATACCGAAAATGGAGGCACTGCTTGAAGACACCCTCAACGGCAACACTGATCATGATAACTTAAAGATATCCTGTAGCTCCTGTGACGGGGACAGGACACTTTTGGCCTCTGTCCGGAATCTACCCGCCTCAATATACGGCCGGAGTATTCTGCTGATACTTGAAACGGCCACAGAGCCTCATAAGAACCCTGAACATTGCATCTGCGGCATGAATTACTCCGATCTGGTTGAACAAGGCAATGATGGCATTATTATCCTGCAGGATGGTATGTGCAGATCCGTTAATTCCAGGTTCTGTGAGATGACCGGCCATTCAAAGGAGGAGAATATTGGCAGGGAGTTCATGAACCATTTGCCTGAAACGTATAAGCGCATGGTATCCAAGAGGCTTAAAAAGGTTTCCAGGGACAGGAAAAGTCCCGGCCGCAACAATGAAGTGGAATTACTTACAAAAGCAGGTAATATTTTCCCTGCGGAGATCAGTTTCTCATATATCGAATATGAAGAAAAGCCTTCCATAATGCTGAACATAAGGGACATAGGAGAGCGTAAACTTGCTGAGGCTCAGCTCAAGGCATCACGGGAGAAATATTCCACGCTTGTTGAAGAGAGTAATGACGGCATTGTCATCATCCATGACGGGATACTGAAGTTCACGAACCGTAAGTTCTCAGAGCTTACCGGCTATTCGCGGGAAGAACTGGCAAACAGGCAGTTAATGGAATATGTGCATGGCATCTATCACCGGATGCTCTCTGGCAGGCTCAGGAAAGTCCTCAGGGATATGCATAGCCTTCGCCATAATAATGAGGTCGAATTCATCACAAAGAACGGATCGCTTCTGCCTGCCGAGGTTGGCCTTTCGTTCATCAGTCATGAAGGACAGCCTTCGGTAATGATGAACATAAGAGATATCTCGGAAAGAAAACGCACAGAAGCAGAACTCCGGGATTCTGAGAAGAAATACTCCACACTTGTTGAAAAAGGCAACGATGGTATCATAATTGTGCAGGATGATGTGCTGGTGTTCGCAAATATGAAGTTCTGCGAGATCAGCGGCTTTTCTAAAGAAGAGCTGCTCAGAAGGCCTTTTGAGGATTTCCTTCCGCCGGATTATAAGCGCGTGGTGATGAAAAGGTTCAGCAGAAGCATGGAGAAAAACCGTGATACGCCTCTGAAGTATGAAATAGAACTGCTTTCAAAGGAAGGTACCAACACTCCGGCAGAGATCAACTCCTCTGTCATAGAACATAACGGGAAGCCCGCTGTCATGTCCATTATCAGGGATATCACATATCAGAAGAACAAGGAAAAGAAGTTACTGGAGCTGATAGAGGTACTGAAGATAATGGAATCTGTGATAAAAAGCAGCCCTGCTATCATATTTTTCTGGAGGCCTGAAGATGACTGGCCCGTGGAGTTCGTATCCGAGAACATATCCCAATTTGGGTACAATGCTGAGGACTTCATATCCGGCAGGTTGCATTATGGCTCGATGGTACATCCCTCGGACATTAAAAGGCTCTCTACAGAAACAGAGCTATGGTCTAGGGATATAGAAAACCTGTCCTATGAATACCGTATACTTACGAGTACAGGAGAGGTGCGATGGGTTGATGAGAGATCGGTCATCAAGCGCGACATCGATGGGAACGTAGAATATGTGCAAGGTATCGTGGTAGATATAACCGAGCGCAAGAATGTGAAAAACTTCATGCATATTATATCCGAGCCCGGAGAGCTTTTCACTCATGTCGGTGACCCGGGAGACATGTTCCATCAGTTGCTGGAGTTCGCCACCCAGACCGAAAATATGGACTCTGGGGCCCTGTATCTTATTGATGAATCCACAGGCGACCTGAACCTTGTAGTCCACAAAGGTTTCTCGCAGGAGTTTATCAGCAGCAGGAGACACCACCCGGCGGGTTCTATCCATAGAAGGGTACTAATGACAGGATATCCTCTCTATACCAGGTACTATGAGCTCAATGCGATGATACCCGGCAATAAGCCGATCAATGAGAAGCTGGAAGCTACGGCAATAATCCCGATAAAACATGGTGAAGAAACGGTAGCCATAATGATGCTTGCATCCCACAGCTCTTTTGAAATCCCGTTCAGCACCCGCAACACTCTTGAAACGATCGCTGCACAGGCAGGTCCCCTGATCGGGCGCATGAGGGAGCAGGTGGACGTCCATAGGGATCTGAGGAATCTGAAGGTTATTTTTGAAGCGTTAGAGGAGATAGTATTCGTTATAGATAGCGATGGATGCATACTTCACATAAATCCTTTTGCCTGTGAATCCCTGGGTTACGCCGAGGAAGAGCTGAAAGGCATGAACATTTTAAAACTGCATCCTCAAAATCAATTGCTTGAGGTTGCCCCTGTCATTGCCAGCATGGTCTCGGGCAGGCTGTCCGTACACAATATTCCATTTGAGGCAAGGTCAAAAAAGATCATCCCTGCTGAAACAAGGTGCACTCTGGGGCAGATGGATGAACGAAAAGTTGTGATATGCCTTTCAAGAACAGAACTTTGATAACTTAGATGACCTGTCTTTTGTTCACCTTTTATTAACTATTGCTTTTTTGTTCTGAGAACGTGTTATTGATTTAGATATTTGATAAATTCTTTTTTGCAGGAGAAAATGAAGGATAAGAGCTGCTATATAACGATTTCTCTAGAATCACCGTATATCTGTGGTCTTAAAAGCAAGTGCAGTTATGAAACAGCATTTAGAGAACGATTATTAGTATCAGATAGAAGATAGGATACAATCAACAATACATTATTTTATATATTTAAATCAAAAACGCGCGGTAAAGTAGTAATATAAAAACGTTGCGCATAGAAAAAAAGCAATTATAGCTTAGCGACAGGAGTAAAGAAAAAATACGTTATGTATAGACATGTTATACTAAAACACTTCTAAATATAAATAATTGCATAGATTCGATACATTTATATATAGGTATTGAGCTTCCGCCACTTTTATATATGATCATATGATTTTGCGTAAGGAGGTTCAAGACGGACCTATTGTGTAGATTGGATTGAGCTTGATTCAAGCTCAGCTAATAGATCAATAAATTGAAGGAGGTATAGAATTGTTAATAGTAGACAAAGAAGGTATCCTCATAAGATACAATGTTAAGATGGAAAAATCAATGACCCCTGAAGACGCAGCAGCGGAACTCTATCCAAAGGATGAGATCTACCGTGCGATTGCCGAGGCAATCTTTGAGGGTGAAGAGGATGATGTTATCGAGGGTCTCGAGGCAGCAATTGCAGCCGGAAAAGAGCCAATAGCCCTTATCGATGATGCACTCATGGTCGGTATGAAAGTCGTCACAGAACTTTACGACCAGGGTGTAATCTTCCTTCCAAATGTCATGATGTCCGCAGATGCAATGCTTGAAGGTATCGAGTTCTGTAAAGCAGAGGCAGGATCATCACCAAAGCCAAAAGGAAAGGTAGTTGTTCACGTTGCCGAGGGTGACGTTCACGACATAGGAAAGTCGATCGTAGCAGCGCTTCTCAGGGCAAACGGCTATGAAGTTGTCGACCTTGGACGTGACGTCCCGGTAGACGAGGTCATTGCAGCTGTAAAGAAGGAGAGCCCAATGATGCTCACCGGCACAGCGCTCATGACAACCACAATGTACGCATTCAAAGAAGTCAACGACAGGCTTCTCGAAGCAGGCATCAAGATGCCATTCCAGTGCGGTGGCGGAGCGGTCAACCAGGACTTCGTTTCAACCTACGAGCTTGGAGTATACGGCGAGGAAGCAGCAGATGCACCAAAGATGGCAGATGCAATACTGGCAGGAAAAGGCCTGGCACAGTTAAGAGCAATTTTCCACAAACACTAAAGAGGTGAACTAAATGGCAGTCAAGAAATTCACAACAATGGCATACAGCAATGCTGATGAGATGGTATTTGGTCGTGCAAAGAACCCTGTAAAGGCAGGTCTGGGTCTGGAGATCGGTGCAGGTTACACAACCGCCGAGGTCAACTACGCTCCAAGGCCGGAAGCCGGAGAGACAAAAGAGAAACTCGTCAACGAGTACCAGAGGATCACAAAGGACATCATGTCAAGGATGGTCCAGGTCGGATTCCCATCCGTAGTACTTGAGACTGAGCACGTCCAGCAGATGACCAACCACCCAACCTGGGGAGCAGAGGTCGCACACGCACAGAAGACCATCATGGAAGAATACCATGAGGAATATGGCATCAAGTGCGCACTCAGGCACACCCCTGGTGATGTCAGGGAGAACAAGGACTTCCTTCAGCTCAGAGGCGACAAGTACAATGTCGTCATGGAATCATTCGAAGCAGTAGCAGATGCAGGCGCAGACCTTCTCTCCATTGAATCAATGGGCGGTAAGGAGATCTTCGACTACGCAGTTCTCAGGAACGACGTCCCTGGTATGCTCTACGCTATCGGTGTACTTGGCAGCATGGACATGGAATTCCTCTGGCAGGGCATTGCAAAGGTCGCACAGCAGAAGAATGTGACACCAGCCGGTGACACCGACTGTGCACAGGCAAACACTGCAATGTTCATTGCAGGTGGCCTCCTTGACAAGAACCTCGCACACACCCTTGCGATCATTGCAAGGTCACTCGCAGGTGCAAGGACACTCTCCGGATACGAAGCAGGTGCAAAGGGACCTGGTAAGGACTGCGGTTATGAGAACATCATAATCAAGGGAATCACCGGTATGCCAATGGCCTTCGAAGGTAAGACCTCAACCTGTGCACACTCTGACGTAATGGGTAACCTCATCATGCAGTGCTGTGACCTGTGGTCCAACGAGTCCGTCGAGTACCACGCAGAGTTCGGCGGTACAACCGTACAGTGCTGGTCCGAGTCCCTCAGCTACGACTGTGCACTCATGAACACTGCACTCAAGTCCGGCAACGAGAAGATCCTCAGGGACCTGCTCATGGCATCCGACAGGTTCAGAGACCCACAGTCCTACATCCTTGCATACGACAACGCATACAAGGTAGGACAGGCAATCGTCAAGGACGGAAACGACATCTACCTCCGTTCAAAGAACGCTGCAACAGAATGCTGCAACCTGCTGAAGTCTGCAAAAGGTCTTGAGATGACAAAGTTCGAGACCAATGCACTCAACAAGGCAGCCGCAGAACTCGCAGCTCTGACCTCCGATTCAGAGAAGTTCATGAGCGACTGCATGGAGAAATACAAGGCAGAAGTAAAGGTATTCAAGCCAGAGAACTACGCTCTCTAAACGTAGCAGGGATTGGAGGTTTCCTCACGGAAACTTCCTTCCCATTATTTACAATCATCAGATCATCACAATAAAGATCATGAACCTTACAGGAAAACGTCACCTCGCCATCAATTCTACCTCCAACTCCACAATCGCTCTTATGGCCTCGTGCAAGTATTAAATTTCCTGTAAGGTTTTGATACCTAAATAAAAGGTTATTGAAGTTTGCAGACATATATATTTTGCAAACCTGTCAATCGTTCAACCATAGAAGTCTCGTGAAGCCTGTAACCGTTCCAGAATGCTTTTAATTAATTTTACCTTCACTGTGCTTTGTACTGATACTTAAAAAGAATACATCAAGGTTGCGGGATAGTTTTATGATAAAAAAGTCACTGCTTCCTCTTCAGGAAGCAGGCAATCGATACTATCAGCAGTGTTACAGTGAACGAAAGGCCAGGCAGGTTCTTCTCTGCCTGCGCTTCAGTTCCATTTAAGTCGACAAAGCTCACATGCTCATTAATTTCATCACCATTTGTGCTGAGCAATGCTTTTTCATTCTGTAGCCTCTCGCCTGTGATGGCAAATGGCGAAAAGCCGGGTGTTTCAGCCTGATAGTAATAGTATTTCTCATCAGGTTCTGTCTGTGTGGTTGAAAGTACGGTCCATTTGTCACCGCTGTATCTGTTAAGGACAACTGAGGCAGGGTCTATGCCCTCGTCTTCTATCCAGCTCCTGTCAACTTTGAACCCAATGACAGGACTTTCCAGGTTTGTCTCTGTGACATACCCTGTTTTACCCAGCCAGATGTTAATATGCCTGTAGATGACTCCCTTCGGGGAAGAGGCTGCAAAAGTAGATCTCCCTTTCAGTACTTCCACAGTTGCTGTTATCGTGCCTGAGTTCTTCAGGGAGGTATACTCGATATACTGAATGTCATTGTCAGGGTCCTTGAAGTCAAACTTGACAGATCCTTTTCCTACAAATATCGAACTGACATCTTTTAATGCAATGTTCTGGGTCTTTTCCCCACTGGAGCCACTACCACCACTTCCTCCACCGCCACCTCCACTTCCGGAAGAGACTATTTTGGTTGCAGTTATTGTAATCACTGATGACCCTTGTACCCCGGAACCATCCTTGGCCATTGCTTTAATGGTTACATTTCCTTCTTTGGTTCCCGTTAGGAGTCCCGTCTGAGTTATGGTTGCATTACCCGTACCAGCCACAATTGACCATTTTACATTCTTATTGGTTGCAGTTGCAGGCATAACTGTTGCAGTCATTTGCAGTGTTTTTCCATTCTCTACTGAAGTAGCGGCTCCCGTTACTGTGATAGATGTCAATTGCACTATTTCTTCAACTATCGTAATTAATATGGACCCTTCTGTCCCTGAACCATCCTTGGCTATTGCTTTGACTGTCACAGTTCCTGATTTAGTTCCTGTTAGCAATCCAGTCTCAGTTATGGTAGCGGTACCTGTCCCGGCTACCACTGACCATGTTACATCCTTATTGGTTGCTGCTGCCGGGTTTACTGTTGCAGTCATTTGCAGTGTCCTTCCATTCTCTATTACAGTTACATCTCCTTGTCCTGCGACAGAAATAGATGTTACTGGTACTATCACTGCATTTATTGTAACAACTAATGACCCTTCTATTCCGGAACCATCGGTAGCTGTTGCTTTAACGGTTAATGTTCCTGCCTTTGTACCCGTTAACAGTCCCGTCTGAGTTATAGTTGCGGTACCTGTTCCTGATGTTACTGACCAAGTCACACCCTTATTAGTTGCAGTCGTCGGCATAACTGTTGCAATCATTTGGAGTGTTTTCCCTACTTCTACTGTGGTTGATGCTGCTGATAGTTCAACACCTGTTACCGGTATCACAGTTGGCGGGATTTCAGTTACTGTAACTGCTAAGGAACCCTGTACTCCAGAGCTATCCTTTGCTGTTGCTTTAACGGTTACTGTTCCTGCCTTTGTACCCGTCAGCAACCCCGTTTGACTTATGGTCGCAGTACCGGTCCCGGCTACCACTGACCATGTTACATCCTTATTGGTTGCAGCTGTGGGCATAACTGTTGCAATCATTTGCAACGTCTTTCCATTCTCTATTACAGTTACATCTCCTTGTCCTGCGACAGAAATAGATGTTACTGGTACATTCTCGCCTGGACATGTTACTGTTTTTACGGGGTTGCCCGTTATGAATCCGCTAATGATGCCAGTTGTACAGTTGTTGATGGTACCAATGTTGTCAATAAAGTAAATGCCCCCCTCATAATACTCATCGCCTGAAAGTGTTCCGAAGTTGTTTATAATGCCTTCATTGTTAATGTGTCCAAACTGACTGGAAATTGTACCAGAATTATCAAGTATTCCAAAATTGTCAATCAAATCATCCATGGAGAGAGTAATTGAGCCCGAATTGTCGAGTGTTCCATAATTCTTAATCCAAGAAGCCATAACACATGTAATTGTGCCCGAATTATCGATATTACCATAGTTTACATTGTGACCATTCATATTATACATGGTCTCTGAGTTGAAGATAGTACCATAGTTTTCCATAGAAAAACCGTTGTTAACAAACATGCCAGAATTATATATAATTCCCCGGTTTCGCATAACAGTGATACTAAGACCGCCTACGTTGTTTATAGTACCATAATTAACGCAGTGAATATCGATTATATCGCCCGAATTACTAATGGCACCAGAGTTATCGATGTCGATAGAAGAAATATTATCAAAATTATTAAGAGTACCATTATTGAATATTTGACCAAATGAACCTTCCATAGTGCCAGAGTTATCAATAGTACCTAAGTTATAGATAGTACTGCTGTGAGCTAAGATAAGGCTTCCACCAGATTCAATTATCAGGGAGCCTCCTGTCTCAATAGATAATGATTCAGCTGTAAAATCATCATTTGCAAGTGTAAGAGTATCACCATTAGAAATAGTAAAGACTGCTCTACTAGGGATGATTCCCGGATTTGTTATATCCGCTGCACACGCTGTGCCTGATAATATTATAAGCAGAGCTAATAATAATATATATTTTTTCATATAATACCACCAAATTGTTTTACAGAGTAGATAATGGCTCTAAGATACTTATTAATTTTTCTAAACAATGTTACTTTTAGGATACAGGATATGATCTTGTACCAAGAAAAGAATCTTTGCAAGATATCAGCAAAAGGTGAACAATACATAGAATTATAGTATCTATTGTGTGATTGTGCTTCAACCTGCTACGTAGACAGGATTATCGATGATAGGTTGATAGTCTCTGCATCTCTCGTTTTAAACCTTATTTTGTTCTGTGTATTTTGTACTTGAACTGGCTGTCAATATTACTATTTTATATCTCAAGTCAGAGCACAACTACCAAGTCTACAAAGTATACTTATGAGAGGATAGTACTCACTGATAAATCGGGTTTACATGATGAAAACAGTGTGTTCATGTATGACCTTGTGTACAACCTGACAGGCGAGCTAACTGTCGCAGCATCGGATCATTCTGGTTTTGCGGAATTTGTTATTAACGGCGATACGAAGTGAATATGCATAATGGAAATGTCTCTCAAACGAATATTGATTGCCTCGCTGACCCTCAATGCAGGGACTTACAACAGTAATATCCAAGTTTCATATTTTCCGAGATGCCAGGCAGGCTTAATATCTGCTTGAGCTCCACTCTAATTAGAACTCGCACCTCAAAATAAAAATAATGATTGGATTTGATGTATCAAATTCAAATCCATTTATGAGGATTAAATCTCTATCATTATCTTCTGATAAGTGCAACTATAAGAAGGATCCCTAGAATACTGAATATACTAATTCCAGGTAATGTAGGAACTTCACTTTTTGCATATATATCCCTTCCTGAGTTTGCACCAACCATGTGCCATTCCGCTTTATTCCCATCAACACTATCAGCATTTGATTCAACTATTTTACCTGGCATCTCTAAATAGTAATGTACGTTTACTCCTTCAGTCGGTAATTCTCCAAAGGTTTCCCTATATATCAGATAATCTTCACCGACTTCTGTGTGTACGTCTTCGGGAACAATATCTGTCATAATTATCCGGACATTGTCTTCATCCCACTCCTCCTTATATGTCCCGCCTTGTGATTCTACCCGCTCCTGCAATGATTCTCCCTCATCATAGTTATCCATTAAACTATATACAGAAGCGCTTGTATCGATTATCATGTCATATTTAGCAATTTCTCCATCTCTGCCTACCTTTGATTCAATGGATATTGTAACACATCCACTTACAAGAACCATAAAAATAACAGACAAACCTAAAATCAGTTTTTTCACTTATACACGTCCTATAAATTAGTAGAGAATAATATAAATTAAATGTATATTATATTTGTCTTTTTTTAAGCAACCGGTTTTCAAGATAATTTTTTCATCAGTATTGAAATTTCAGATTGGTACTCTCGCCTCTTTGATGCTGCAATGTAACGACTGAAGCTTTGATTGAGACTTGTGTTGAAAGAAATCGCACTCATTGAAGGCGATGTCTGGAGTCACAGGAAAGACATCCATGAGTACTCCGAGGTCTCACAGAGTATCTATGACCGTATAGACCAATATATGGCAGAAGGTCTATCAAATGAGGAGATTGAAGAAAAGATGAGCGAAGAACTGCATATGGGTCGGACTTAATTAAGTTCATTATTAAGAATAAAAAATGATAAATTTTTAGAAATATCGGTTATCCTGGATCAAGGCTTTCTACTGCCTTCTATTTCGTCTAGAGCATTTAGCAGAGGTATAAACCTATCAATAAGTAATTTCCCTATAGTAGCCAATTCATACACCCCATGACTATCCTTAGTAACAATATAATGTTCTTCTAGTTCTACTATATGGGGAAGCAATTCTTCTTCTGTTAAACTTAAAGATGTAGCAAATTGCTCTATTGTTCTTGAACTATCCATCAGAAATAATAACGAATTCATTCTTACTTCTGATTCAAGTAAAACCTTAAGTAATGGTTTTTGTTTCACATTATCACGCTCTGAACCAGTTGCATCTCAATCGAATCGTTGATCTATCTGTAGATGTTGCCATCAACGAAAATGTGTAAAGAAATAATATTATTTAACATAGCCTTTTGTCAATAATTAACATAGAGTGAATTTGCAACGATATCTAAAATTAAAATAATAATTGCATCTGTATAAACCATTTAGCTTGGTATATTTCGCAGTTATAAGTCCTTTGTTTTATTTATATGCTCATTAAGGCAGAATATTAATTATGAAAAATGAATTTAATTTGCTATAAGTATCAAGAATACCTTATTAAATGTAGTGCTGTCTGAAATCGTAATTGCTTGTTAGAGGGATGATGCAAATGAAGAAAGAATTGCTCGAAGTGCTATTCATGTCAGAGAAGCGAAAGGAAGTTCTCCTGCTTTTGCAGAATGAAGCAAAGGAAATGGAGTATCTTCTTAAGACTCTGAACACTACCAGACAGGCACTTCTTCCCCAGATAAGGATACTTGAGGAACATCATCTTGTTTCTCATAACAGGGATACATATGAATTAACAACTATTGGAAAACTGATAGTTGATAAAATACCCCCTGTCATAGATACTGTCGATGCACTGGATGCTGA
>Ga0209347_1001316_pt1 | contig 42344 bp, 40 predicted proteins | sample AutmiccommuBRH23_FD_187382 | JGI IMG/M metagenome (GOLD analysis project Ga0209347, IMG submission 187382) | Deep subsurface microbial communities from Mt. Terri, Switzerland - Autotrophic microbial communities BRH/23 (SPAdes) (version 2) | ecosystem: Environmental > Aquatic > Deep subsurface >... | reverse complement strand
GCAACATTTGATTTTAACTCCATGTACACGGTTTTTGACGCCAAAGGCTGTTTTTTCATGCACATATTAATTAAGAAACTACCCGTAAACCCTTGCAAAGTCTTGACTTTTCGATAAATTAGCAAGCCCTACTTAAGTTATCAGCAAACTGACAAACTCCATACAAGCCACCCCTAAGACAAGACGGTGCACATATATGTGCCGTCTCCCAGAATGCAAGCCAAGAACCGTCCCCAACTTGCGCCCCGTTCCACGACCCAAGCCCAGGGACGCAGTATCACACGAGCGCGACGTCTTTACGTAAGCAGAATAGCAAACTTCCGTTCAAGCGACCGACCCCAGACACGGGGCAGTGCACAAGGATGTGCACTGCCGCCAACTGAGCCCGAAGACACTGTCTTCGCACGAATTAGGCCTCTTGCAGGATGGCGAGTCTGGCACGATAGTCTCCAGTACGATAGTCTCCAGTACGATAGTCTCCAGTGGAGAGTATCGCCGAAGCCGCTGATCCCAAAAGGAACACTTCGCGGCGTAGGATAGATTATCGCCGTAGGCGGGTTCTTTCATATATCATATCGCCGAAGGATGTACCCCGCTCCCCATAGTAGGAGCTTGAACGGTTAGTTTGCTCTGCGTCGTAAGCACCGAGCGCTGTGTGATACAAGTCCCCCTAAACAAACTCCTGCAAAATACTATTCGCTACAAAAGCATATTTCGGATTTAAGCATAAATATTCACCCTGAAATACAAAAATCTCCTTATCATAGCGTGCCAAAACGTCCCTGTAAATATCCCTGAGATCCGCTCCAAAATCATTTCGAAACGAGGAAAGATCTACTCCTTCTGCAAGCCTTAACCCCAAAATCATACGTTCTGCCATACACTCGCGCAAAGACAAGACTTCCTGCCCCGCCTCATCCAACGGACTTTCCCCTTTGAGAAGCAGCTTTGCATAGGAACATACATCTTCAATGTTTTTCCAGCGCACCCTATCCAAGCAAGACACCCCTCCAGGACCTAAGCCTAAATAGTCCCCTCCCCGCCAATAGCCTAGATTATGCTGACATTCAAAACCCGGGAGCGCAAAATTAGACGTTTCGTACTGCCTATATCCCGCCTGTTTTAACCTTGGTACTGCCCATTCGTACATTTCAGCTTGTAGGTCATCATCCGGAAGTCTATAAAGTTCTTCTTTGTCTCCTCTTTTAACCTCTCTAGTCCCCATATATCGCCCATAGAGTGGCGTGCCTTCCTCTAGCATTAACCCGTAGAGGGATAAGTGCTCAGGAGAATAAGACAAAGCCTCTTCTAAGGAGGCGTCCCAAGCTGCCATATCCTGCCCGGGAAGTCCGAACATCAAATCCAAATTAACGTTTTTAAACCCTGCCATTCTCAAGCGTCGGAGGGCTTTACGGGCTTGTTCTGCAGTATGAACCCGACCTACCGCTCGTAACAATGAATCGTCAAAAGACTGTACACCGAGTGAAAAACGATTAATCCCATAACGCCGTAATATTACCAGCTTTTCGTCTGATAGAGTTCCAGGATTTCCTTCAACCGTTTTTTCAGCCCCTGAGTTTATGCTGAAAAACTGATGAATCATCCCCAACAATTGTTCTAGCTCGTTATCCTTAAGCGCAGTTGGAGTCCCACCTCCGATAAAAAGAGAAGATACCCCCTGAGGGGCATCTTTTTGTCGCGCAGAGCTTTCAACTTCTAAGCCCTCTAAATACACGGAAATAAGCTCCTTGGGGTTATCCACCAGCGCCTGAGAATAAAAGGCACAGTAATCGCATTTTTGGACACAAAACGGAACATGAACGTATAGCGAAGGCATAGGTGCACTCTCCTAATCCTCAATCTGCAAGACAGCCATAAATGCATTCTGAGGTATTTCGACACTACCTACCTGCTTCATTCGCTTTTTACCGGCTTTTTGCTTCTCGAGAAGCTTTCGTTTTCGGGAGATATCCCCCCCATAGCACTTGGACAAAACGTCTTTCCGCATAGCGCTTACAGTTTCGCGGGCTATAACTTTGTTTCCAATTACAGACTGGATTGGGATTTCAAACATATGCCTAGGAATAATTCCACGAAGTTTTTCGACTAGCTTTCTGCCCCGATTATACGCCTTCGCCTTATGAACAATGAAAGAAAGCGCATCCACCAATTCCCCGTTCAGAAGGACATCAATCTTAACTAAATCTGTCTCTTTATACCCAGATAGTTCATAATCCAGAGAGGCATACCCTTTAGTCCTTGATTTTAATTGATCAAAGTAATCAAAAACAATTTCGCTGAGCGGGAGTTCATAGATTAGTTTCACCCGACTCTTGGAGACATAGTCCATGTTAGAATACGTTCCACGCTTTTCTTGATTGAGCTCCATAATCACGCCGACATACTCCGCTGGTACTAAGATCGTGGCCTTCACCACGGGTTCTTCAATACTCACTATTCGGTCAACAGGTGGGAGATTGGAAGGATTGTCAATGCTCAGAACGTCCCCTTTGGTTGTGTTAACCTTATAGATTACACTGGGTGCCGTGGTAATCATATTCAGATCATATTCTCGTTCCAAGCGTTCCTGGACAATCTCCATATGAAGCAACCCTAAAAATCCGCACCGATAACCAAACCCCAAAGCTACGGACGTTTCTGGTTCAAAGACCAAACTTGCATCGTTAAGATGAAGCTTCTCCAAAGAGTCACGCAGCTTATTATAATCGCTCGCATCAACTGGATAAAGTCCACAAAACACCATGGGAGTAGCCTTTCTATAGCCAGGTAGCGGTTCAAGTGCTGAGTTTTCCGCATCCGTTATCGTGTCCCCGACTTGAGTATCCTTAACGTTTTTGATACTCGCAGCAATGAATCCCACTTGACCCGCTCTAAGCTCATCGACAATCTGCATCGCCGGAGCAAACACGCCCACTTCTGTCACCTCAAAGGTTTTCCCAGTCGCCATCATTTTCATGGTTGTACCTTTGCCCACTCGCCCCTCAACAATCCGAACATAGGATATAGCCCCTTTATAGGCGTCGAATTTCGAATCAAAAATCAAAGCTTTGAGAGGAGCTTGATCATCCCCTTTGGGAGGTGGAACTTTTTCCACAATACGTTCAAGAATTTCCTCAATCCCAATTCCCGTCTTGGCTGAAGCAAGAATAGCATCACTGGCATCTAATCCGATTACCTCTTCAATCTCTTCTTTAACACGCTCAGGCTCAGCACTAGGAAGATCAATTTTATTAATAATTGAAATGAGCTCAAGATCATTTTCTAACGCTAAATAAACATTGGCTAAGGTCTGGGCCTCAATCCCTTGGACCGCATCAACAACCAGCAGCGCTCCCTCACAGGCCGCCAAACTGCGAGACACCTCGTAGGTAAAATCGACGTGCCCTGGTGTATCAATCAGATTCAGTTCATAGAGTTGTCCATCTTTAGCCTGATAGTTTAAGCGTACAGCCTGTAGCTTAATAGTAATCCCGCGCTCACGCTCTAAATCCATGGAATCAAGGACTTGCGCTTCCATTTCTCGTTTACTCAAGGCCCCGGTATATTCTATCAGCCGGTCAGCTAAAGTAGATTTACCATGATCGATATGTGCAATAATAGAAAAATTACGAATACGTTGTGATGCCTGTGCCAAGGTCCTGCCCTCATTTCTATAATCAAGTTTTGTATTAAGCATATTTAGATATTCTAAATACTTAGTATAACAGCTAAAGGGGGAATTTCGCAAGAACTAGCATACCTTTGCGCAGAGGATTGCTTTCCCCGAGCCGCTCCATCTAATAAGGAACACCCACTTACAAGAAGTGGGTGTCTCAGAATTAATGAATATCAATTCAAAACTTAACATGTTTATCCAAGTTTAGAACAGTACCAAAAATACATAATAATTATAATTTCCTTTTCAAAATTGGTATCCATATTTCGCTCCTAAACGTTGGTGAAGTTACATCTTTGTGCTCGTCTCCATTCATTTTTTCAAGCAAATCCATTTATTGATTGACCTCCCGTCTTCAATAGAATATCAGAAATTGAAGGTATCCATCCGACACTTCGTGCACAATTATGTAGGGTTAACTTGCTGACAATAATTCGTACCATTCAAATATAAGAGCCTTCAAATTGAAGGCTCTTATATTTGAACTCAGCTTTCCTATGAAAAGTTCTAAAATATTATCATCCCGCCCTTAGCCAATGACCTCTTTGGCTCGAGCTAAAATTAGTTGATTATTCTTATCCGCATCTTCTTGTAACACTGTGATCTTATCTCGGACATCTTGAAGAAATGTCTCATCGTTAATTGAACTTAGATTAATCTTAACGTTGAAAATTGCTCCTTGAAAACCTGCATAAGCTGTGACCCCGGAAACAGCCGCATCGCAGGCGGTGTTCGGATTACCGATCGTTAAGACCCTTAGCGAAAGTTTCAAGACTTCAACGCAAGATTCTGCTACTTTAAGGGGCAAAAGGGTTGCCTGTTTCGTTGCCTCTTGTATTTTCTCTGACCTTAGAGCTTTTTCGGCATCCGTTTCCTTAGGTAATTTATAAGCCTTCATAACCTCAACGAAGGCATCCGTATCTCCATCAATATATCCCATTAAATCATTCTTTAAGGCCAGCCCTTTTTGCTTAATCTGGGCAATCTCATCTTGTACACTAGCAAACTTAGGCTTACCTTCAGTAAAATTACAAACCATTATGCTCAGTGCTGCCCCTAATGATCCAGCAAGAGCCGCTGCACTCCCTCCACCGGGAGCTGGTGAGTTACTCGCTAACTCTTCCACAAATCCACTCACTGTTTTGCTAACTAACATTAATTCTACCCCCTGATCGTTGTTCGATGTTCGCTAATTAAATAAACCTGGCTAACCTAACGCTTAGCATGCCTCCGACCGTTTGCTTCAGATTCATCGAAGTCTAGTCTTCAACCAAATTCTCTTCAAAAACCTGTTTGCGATCAAAGTTTTCTAACCGCAAATAGAATTCAGCTACATCAAGGAGCGCCTGCAAAGGAGCTACACCCACTAATTCACTACCAATAATACTTACGCCATACCGAGCTGCCTCGGATTTCACAGTCTCAAAAACCCGAAATAACGGGGTCCCTGCGTAATTAACCATGTTTATCGATACTTGAGCGACATCTCGATCCTCCAGCATAACTCCCATCGCTCGGACATATTTAAATCCCCCTTTGACCTCACGGATGGAATCAGCAATTTTCTTAGCAATACTGAGATCCTTCGTGCCAAGATTAATATTGTAAGCCACCAAGAATTGGCGTGCCCCGACTACGGTGGCACCGGCAGTGGGATGCATTTTAGGCTGACCGTAATCAGGATGACGCTCAGGTTTATTTATTTCCTCCTTTAGCCCTTCGTACTCTCCCTTTCTTACGTCAGGAAGCCTCTTTCTGCTCGGCACTTTAGCCGCTTCCTCGTATAAATAGACAGGGATTCCGAGTTTACTAGCAATCTCGGAACCGAGTTCGTTGGCCAACTGAACACATTCTTCCATGCTAACCTCTTTAACGGGAATAAACGGAATAACATCCGTCGCTCCAACCCGTGGATGCCCTCCTTGCTGTTGCTCCATATCAATCAACTCGCACGCCTTAGCACAAGCATTAAAGGCGGCAAGTTTAACACTTTGGGGATCCCCCACAAAGGTTACGACCGTTCGGTTATGGCTAGCATCAGGCTTGACATCAAGCAGTTTTACCCCTTTGACCTTTTTGACTTCGGCCACAATAGCCTCAATAACCTCAGGACGACGCCCCTCACTAAAATTCGGAACGCATTCAACGAGTTTTCCCATTTTATTTCTAACCCCTCTCTAATTTGCGCGTGTAACTTCAACACACTTTAACACATCCAACATGGGATAGTAGTTCCCTTTATAACAGAACTACAATCTTCGTTTATCAATTAAGACCCCACTTCTTTAAGTTCGGAGTTCCAATTTTCTCCTAAAGCTTTAGATTTAACTTGATAGCTTAAGAAAAGCAACTCCAACTAAAGAAAGTATAACCCCAATGCTTTTTCGTTTCAAATTCCATCTCTCTTTGAGAAGCACGATGCCAAGGAGTATAGTCAGAACCGTCGGATCAAGACCAATTGAAACCAATCTAGATACATCATCTTAAGCCCCTTTTCGGTAAACCTAATCCAATCGTCCAATTCTACACAAAAATGACAAAAACCTTCTTTCAAGCAAATCTGCCTAAAGAAGGTTTTGTCATATCTATTTTTATTCAGCATGCATCGCCAACAATTCTCATGATATCGTCTTCGTTCATAGGCTTCTTGCGCCGTTGAGTTTGGTGCAAGATGGTGATAAATAATTTATCCATAGTTTCTTGGTCAAAGTCAATTCCTTTGGATTTTAAAAGCCTCAAGATAGTTTTGATGCCAGAGTATTTACCAAAGGACGTTGAATGCTGGCGTCCTACACTTTCAGGCGGAAAAGTTTGGTAGTTAGCAAAATCCTTCTGAATTCCATCAATGTGAATGGAGGAAGTGTGAGTGAAAACGTCCTCCCCGATCACGGGTTTTGCCCGAGGAATTAATCGATCCGTTGCCAAGCTAACCATTGAGCAAATTGAATTTAAACGTTTCAAGTCAAAACGCACACTCTGATTGAGACAATATTTCAGAGCAACCGCCACTTCTTCAAGCGGGGCATTGCCAGTCCTTTCGCCCAATCCTCCCACCGTCACACTTAAGGCCTGAAATCCGGCTTGAACTGCCGCGAGAGAATTGGCCGTCGCCATCCCAAAATCATTATGGGCATGAAATTCTAAGGGAACCCCAGATATCTTCACCAAGTCTTGTCGAGTAAAGAAAACTTTCAACGGGTCAAGAATTCCCAGAGTATCCGCAAAGCGTACCCGATCAACCCCTAGCTTCTGAGCCTCCGCAAGAATCTCTGCGAGAAAGGCAGGATCTGCTCTACTGGCATCTTCAAGTCCGAGTACAAGATAGCCAACCTCCTTTTTAGCATTATGAACACAATGGCCCATTTGCTCAAGAACCCAAGCGCGATTCTTCTTTATTTTATGCTTAATTTGCTGATCCGAAGTAGGAATTGAAATACCGACTCCCTCGACCCTCGTTCGATAACTTGCTTGGAGATCTGACAGCACAGCACGATTCCAAGTGATCAGACGAACTGGCAAATGTAGAGCAACTAATTTGGAAATTATGCGAGTCTCTGCTTTCCCCATCGCAGGTACTCCCACTTCCAATTCATCAATTCCAGCATCCGCCAGTGCCCTAGCGATCTTTTCCTTTTCCGGCAGACCGAACGCAACGCCAGGTGCTTGCTCACCATCTCTTAGTGTTGTATCGCATAATAAAACCCTTTGTTCCATCTAAATAACTCCTTTTCCCATCTTTAGAGCACCCCAATAGCATCTGCACGGCATTGTTGACAGTGAGTCATCTGGGGAAGAAGTGAACCCAGACTGCAACGGATACTTGCTAAAAGTTCTTTAGTCGGAGCTTTAATGTGCGCAAGTTTTCCTTGCGGGATTATGGGCATGATGTTGTGAAGGTGTGCACCTCTTTTCTTGATTTCCACACCCAAGCTGTATAAAAGCTGGTCGTTGACACCAGGAATAAGCACGGTATTAACTTTCACAGTCATTCCTGCCTTAGAAGCCAATTCAAGTCCCGCTAGTTGATTATTAATTAAAATCTTTGCAGCATCAGGTCCAATCAGAGTTTTGCCTTCCCAGCGAACATAACTGTAAATTTTGGCACCAATTTTCTCATCTAAGGTATTAATTGTTACCGTAATATGGGACACGCCAATCTTCGCCAATTCATCGAGCTTTTCTGGCAAGAGAAGCCCATTAGTGCTTATACAAAGGATCATCTCTGGAAAATCTCTCTTTACCCCTCTTAGGGTTTCGAACGTTGCATTATTCGCTAAAGGTTCTCCAGGACCCGCAATTCCTACAACAGTAAGTTTTGATCCGATATCGGATGCTTTTGCCTTCCTGACTGTTTGAAGCGCCTCTTCTGAGGTTTGTACCCTACTGGTTACACCTGGACGGGATTCATTTGCACAATCAAATTTGCGCACACAATAATTACAAGATATATTACATCCCGGAGCTACGGCCAAGTGGATCCGCCCGGTTTTGCCATGCCCCTTTGTTGAGAAACAAGGATGTCCATGATTTAGGTGTGGGCTATTTATATTTCCTCGCGTACATTCTTTATGCATCTTAATCCCTCCAGTCGTTCAATTTTATTTTCCTATCCACTTCCAAGGCTCCTACTTAGTAAGCGAGAGTTTCATACTCTCTTCGCTGTGAGTATACATTTATGCCGCTAATTTAGCCCAAAGAGACTAGTCGACCTTTTACGAACCTTTCAAGACCCGGAAGCGCACATACACTCGAACCTCGTGCCTCGAACGACCTGCCTCGCAATAATTATGCTGACTTTTCCTTGAACGTATAGCAGTGACGTACACAGATACTGCCGCAGGCCTGGCAGCCAATGCATTGGTCTTTATTAGCAATTTTGGCGATGTGCCGTTCTGTCCCTTCATCATCCTCGAAACTCTCTAGGCCTAAGCATTTCTGCACGCATAATTTCACACACCGCCCACATCCCAGGCACAGGGAGTTATCGATCTCTTCCACATACTGTGGAGTCCAAGGTAATCCACCAAAGGTTTTGTAAATTAGTACTTCACTCACTCTAAATCCTCCTTCTGAGCTTCGATATCCCCCATGTCTCCCACTTTCTTTTTTAACCAAGGAGGCAATTTTTTAGAAAGCAGCAATTTATTGAGTCTATCAAGTTCATCGACAATCAATGTCCCTTCGAGCACTTTCAAAGGATGAATACCACTTTGAACTAAACGCGCTGCCGCGGGACCGCCAATCTGTGTGCAATAGACAATGGCACATTCTTTGAGCATTTTAATGAGTACATCAACTTTATCATCGGATTCCGCCAAGTCTTCAGAGGATAGAGATGTATGGATAACCCCTGGAGGTTCCTTTGTAAATTTATACATCTCAAACGAAGGGGCGGAAGCAAAATGCGAGTCAATTGTTTTACCATCACTACTGGCAAAGGCTATAAGCATACCTGTACCCTCCCTTAAACTAAGACCTATCCTTTGATATCTCCTTTATTCTAAGACTTTCTTTGCTATCTCTTTCATTTATTTAGACTCGTTATCTGGACCTTTCAACCTTGTCGACCTCGTCTTCTCCCTAACCCACTGAATTTAAGGTGTCAAAGAGAAATTGTTGAGTGCCTTCATAGCCAATCCAGCGTTTTTGTGGATAACCAACCCGGTCAAAAACTGGCAACCCCGCTCTTAAATGAGGTAGTTTAAGCAGCCCTGCAGCTTGACGACCGTTCGAATTGGCAATAATTAACGTACTCTGGGCCGCTCGATCCTCAAGGGTTTCCAGGTCACCCACTTCGATCGGAATTGGTAGGGATAGTGTGTGGATGTTCGCTTGGGATGCCGACAAGGCTACAGAAAGCTCAGCACCCACCTCCACTAAGCAAGAGGCTAGACTATACAGTAGATCCATCTCCAAGGCTATAGCTATCTTAAGACCGCCAAGTTGATCATTAAAGTCGGCTAGTGTATCCAGCAATCTGCTTCTTTGCCGGAGCAGCTTCGCTGGTATCGGCTTACCCGATATCTTAGCTAACGTTAAAACAAAGGTATCTGTTGCGGTGAGGCCAGTTATGGAAGGAAAGTTATAATGAGGAATTTCGTAAGATTTTCTTACTGTTTCTCCCGCTTTCTCCATACTCAGCCCAAACGACAAACAGGCCTTAGACATTGCTAAACGTTGAAAATCTTCAAGCAACGTTCCACCCTGAACCACCGGAGCCGCTTCCAGTTCTGCATGCCCATCCAAAGAAATTGATAGATCAGGAATGGTAATAGGCCTAAATCCGAATTCCATCACGATCTCTTTTAGCTCATCGACATCGCCCGGGGTTAGATGACAACCAGGCAGCAACGCGATAGACAGCGCTGGATCCTCGTTAAGGTTAAAGCCTGAGCTAGAGGCGGATTGCTCCTTCGTCTTAGCTGAATGTCCAGCCAACGTCGTAATCAGCGCCTCTACCGTCCGCTGATAGCCTTCTTGCATAGAACCGATATAGTCCGGCGTACTGGCCAGTACAACAGGCAGATCGAGTAAATCCGGTCTTTCTGAGCGCAGGCTAGATAGTGCACTAACCATGTCGTCTCCAAAGGTTTCGGTTAACCCAGTACTCATCACTCCGATAATTTGAGGTTTATATTTATCAGCTGCCACAGCAATTCCTTTCTTAAGATGTTCCCAGCCGCCAAAAATCACCGAGTCTTCTAATAAGGCTGTCGAGTTTAGGGGAATCGGTTCCTTGTAGTGCCTTGAAAGCTGTAACCGGATGAACGAAGAACACCCCTGAGAACCATGGAGTAAGGCTAATAGTCCATTGACGCCGAGGTAGGCCAGAGTCGCCCCGAGGGCAGGACTGTTTTTCTGGGGATTCCCCTGATAATGTCTCGTCTTATCCACATTAGTCGTATTAGTGGAACTAGTATTAGTCATCTTGTTCATCCTCCTTCGGGGGAAATTCCTGTCTTAAAAGCCCCCAAACAGGACTCAGTACCGTACGCGTTAAGGTCTCTGCGAAGGTAACCATCCCCTCATAACCAGCATAAGGTAGTTTTCGACCGTGGTTGATATCCAGAAAAGGGGTTCTTGTTTTATGCGCCAGATATTTTGTTTTTCCTCCGGCAACGATCAGATCCGGTTTCTTCTCCGCAATAATCTTTAAAAAGCCTGCTGAGCTTGTATCTTCGATAATCTGAGCTGAGGGATCCATTAATTCTTTCATGCGCTGGAAATCTTCAGGTGTGGAGTTTTGAGTTCCTCCAGCTAAGATGTTGATCCCTAATTCAGCCAAGGTAGACACCATCGACCAGGTTTTAACCCCGCCCGTAAACAAGATGGCTTGCTTATTCTCCAGTAACTTTTTGTACCCCGCAATGGTCTTACGTGTTTCGTCTTCCTTCTTACGAACATAGACTAAAGTTCTCTCCACCAAATCAGGATCACCTAGCGCTTTTGCAATCTTAATCAGCGTTTCAGAAGTGTCATGAATCCCATAAAACGACCCTTCCATAAAAGGTATACCATAGCGAATTTCCATTTTCCTGACTAGATTAGTTAGACTTTTAGAACAAATCAGCACATTAAGGCTGGCTCTGTGAGCTGAACGTAAGTCATCGAAGTTGGCATCCCCGGTAATGGCCGTATGAAGTGTGATCCCTAAGTTTTTCAAATCCGGTAACACTCCCCAAAGATCTCCAGCGATGTTATACTCTCCGATTAGGTTAATGGAAAGGGGTATTTTCTCGTCAGAATTCTCCCCTGTGCCGATAACCCGATCAAATAAAACTTCTCCCGCAATACGATTTCCAATATTTTTGTCCCCTAAAAAGCCTGGGCAATTAACGGCAATCACCGGAATAGTCAGTTCAGCTTGGGCTTCTTGGCAAATCTTGTCGACGTCATCTCCTATTAACGAGGAAACACAGGTTGCGTAGACAAAGATTGCTTTTGGTTCATGTCTCACCGCGATTTCCAAGATCGACTCTTTGAGCTTAGTCTCTCCGCCGTAGATTACATCATTTTCCATGATGTCTGTGGTCAGTCCCCGTCGGTACAGTTGGGAACCGGAGGAGCGAGCTCCTCGGTTATCCCAAGAGTTGCCAGCACAGGCAATCGGACCATGAACAAGGTGAGCGACATCCGTAATGGGCATGAGTACAACTCTTGCGCCGTCATAAGCGCAACTTCGTTCTGCGCCTTCACCGGGCAGGGCCTTCATGCATAATTTTGGCGAGCCGGCATCGGACATGCATTGTTTATCTTTAAGATCTAATTTTGTAAGATTGGTGAACATGAAGCACCCCTCCGTTCGTTAACGCATCATTTCAAAGTATGCCTCTGGGGAGTTCCTGTCGACATCCTCCAGAAACGTATTGACGATCATGGTAATTATATTAATGACTCCGGAATACCCAATGATTGGATAACGATGGAGATTCACCCGATCCGTGATGGGGAAACCTATTCTGACAAGTGGAATATTAGCGTCACGTACAGCCCACTTACCATGGGAGTCCCCGATTAACATATCTACCGGTTCTGTAACCAGAAGGGAACGGAGATGCCAGAGGTCTTTGCCGGCATAGAGTGTGGCTCTTTGTCCGTAAGGGCTTGACGATAGTAAACTTTCCATGGCTTTTTTAAATAATGGGGTGGAATTTGTGCAAACTATATGGACTGGTTCTCCTCCCATTTCGAGTAGAAACGAGACGACTCCCATTAGGATATCTGGGTCACCAAACAGGGCAAATTTCTTACCATGAATATACTGATGGGAATCCGTCATGGCATCGATAGCACGTCCCCGTTCAATGGTTATTTCCTCTGGAACATCCTTTCCGGTGAACTTGGCAACGGATTCTATGAATTTGTCCGTGCCCGAGATCCCGATAGGCATAGAAAGCGTTTCGATGGGAACTGCCTTACTGGCTAGATATTTACTGGTTGTCGGAGTTGAGTAAGTCTGTAGGAATAAATAACTTGCAGCGTTTAAAGCATCGTTCATTTCTGAAATGGATGTTGCTTTTTGATATAATTGGTAGGTGCCTAAATTAGGAGCATCCACTACATCACTATAGTCGGGTAAAAGCGTATAAGGCGCATCCATCACTTTAAGAAGTCGCTTATATTGACGAAGATTGGCGGGATAAGTGTCAAAACCAGGGACAACGTAGAGTCTGTCGTTGATTTTGTCCTCTTGTCTAGGCGTTGCTAAGCAATCTATGAGGCCTTTGAGCATAGTGTCGTACCCTGTAATATGAGACCCCTTAAAGCTCGGAGTGTTAGCCTGTGCAACCGGAAAATCTTGAGGTATTGCCCCTTGTTCTCTGGCATTACCTAAATAAGCATTGATATCATCCCCAATGACTTCAGCCATACAGCTCGTGAATATCGCGATCACTTTTGGGTTATAAACCGCGTAAGCATTCTTCAAACCTTCAATTAAGTTTGACTGTCCGCCAAATACCGCAGAATCCTCAGTCATAGAATCCGAGACTGCTGCTATAGGTTCCCTGTAATGGCGGGATAAAGTGCTGCGAAAATAGGCAGTGCACCCTTGCGAACCATGAGTAAATGGTAAGCATCCTTCAACCCCTAAGGCACAAAGCAAGGCGCCAAGGGGTTGGCATGCTTTGGCCGGATTGATGACTAACTTTTCACGGGCAAAATTCTTTTCTCGGTATTCTACAGTATTTAGCCAAGCAGTTGTTGCCTTAGTTTTAGTTTCCATGTGTGACATCCTTTCTGCCCAATTTATTTTGTCCGATGGCTAAGTGCCACTAATTTAAAGTGAAGATAAGTGGCACTAAGCCCCTGGATAAGTTCAGCTAAACTTGAGGTAGTCCATCTGGGGTAAGTTTCCTATATCCAAGGGGCTTTGATAGATTTCCAGGTAGGGCTGTTAATGGCCATATCCATATCCCGAGCAAAAATAGGGAATCCTTCGTAGCCATGGTAAGGACCTGAATAGTCCCAGGAATGCATTTGACGGAAGGGGAGACCCATTTTCTCAAAGACATACTTTTCTTTGATCCCCGATCCAACTAAATCAGGCTTTAGCTTCATAACGAACTCTTCAAGCTCAAGAGCTGTCACATCGTCATAAATCAACGTTCCCTCTTTTAAAGCCGGAAGGGTTTTCTCGTAATCCTCTTTATGAGCAAATTCATAACCCGTTCCGATAACCTCCATGCCCAAATCTTCATAAGCTCCTACAATGTGTCTTGGACGCAGGCCACCTACATAAAGCATGACAGTTTTTCCATCCAGGCGTGGGCGGTAGGTCTCGATCACTTTTTGCATCTGTGGTTCATATTTCTCAATCACTTTTAATGCTTTTTCCATAATACTTTCATCAAACTGAGCCGCAATTTTAAGAATTGATTCCTTAATTTTAGTCGGTCCGAAGAAATTGAATTCCATCCAAGGGGTTCCATAAGTGTCTTCCATGTGTTTAGCAATATAATTCATACTTCTGAAACAGTGGATTAAATTAAGCTTGACAAGATGTCCATTCTGAAGCATTTCCATCGTGGAGTCGCCCGTCCAAATATTGACAACTTTTAAACCCATTTCTTCCAGAATCTTTTTGCTGGCCCAAGCATCTCCGCCAATATTATAATCACCGATAATTCCAATATCGTACGGTCCAATTTCTCTAGCTGGACCTTTTCCTAAAAGATGATCACGAATAGCATCATTGGCAATGTGATGGCCCAGGGACTGGCTTATTCCCCTAAACCCTTCACAACGAACCGGGATGACCGGCAGACCGTGTTCCAAGCTCGTGCGGCGAGCAACACTTTCAATGTCGTCTCCAATCAATCCGACAGGACATTCTGAAAGAACAGAAACCCCTTTGGCATTCGGGAAAAGCCCAACAACCTCACTGATTATTTTCTCCAGCTTTTTGTCCCCGCCGTAGATAATATCGCTTTCCTGGAAGTCTGAGGTGAAGAGAAAGGGTACAAAGTTATCAACTCCGATTTCGCCATCTGCCAAGTTCCGGCGGTTACCCCAAGAGTAATAACCACACCCGACGGGTCCATGGGAAATATGCACGACATCCTTGACCGGACCCCAAACAACCCCTTTAGCCCCTGCGTATGCACACCCCCGTGCGGTCATGATACCAGGAACTGTCTTCGCATTGGATTTGACTGCGCAACTGCTACACTCACTATCTTTGACCGCAATATGTTGTCTGCGATTCTTTTTGGCCTTTTCAGGATATACTTCCAGAACGTCTTCCACGACTTTTTTCCTAAAATCAATTGTCTCCTTTATGCTCATAATTCTGTCCCCCCTTATTTCTGCCTAGATTAAAATTACATTTCCATGATTCCATATTCCATCAGTAATTCTTCTAACTCCTCCATGGCGATCGGAGTCGGGATGGTCATCATTTTATTGTCCTCGATTTTTTTGGCCAAGGCTCTATACTCATCAGCCTGAGAGTGAGTGGGGTTATATTGGATAACGGTCTGTTTACGTAATTCAGCGCGTTGTACCTCGTTATCCCGGGGGATGAAGTGAATCAGCTGAGTATTAATTTTTTTAGCCAAGGCTTCCATTAATTCAAGTTCTTTGTCTGTTTGACGACTGTTACAAATCAAACCACCCAGACGTACGGTCCCAGTTGTCGCGTATTTTAAGATTCCTCTCGAAATGTTATTGGCTGCATACATGGCCATCATTTCTCCCGAGGCAACAATGTAGATTTCCTTGGCTTTATTCTCGCGGATCGGCATGGCAAATCCGCCGCAAACTACGTCCCCTAAAACATCGTAGAACACATAATCCGTATCCGCTGTATACGCCCCGTTTTCTTCCAGAAAGTTAATTGCTGTGATTACCCCTCTACCAGCACATCCAACCCCTGGTTCCGGGCCCCCGGATTCAGCACAGCGAACGCCCAAATACCCTTCCACCAAAACATCTTCCAATTCTAAATCTTCGACAGTCCCTCTTTCACGGGCTAAGTCCATTACGGTTGTTTGAGCTTTACTATTCAGGATCAAGCGCGTGGAATCTGCTTTAGGGTCACAGCCCACAATCGTAACTTTCCTCCCCATTTCTGCTAGGGCGACAACCGTGTTTTGAGTTGTGGTAGATTTTCCGATACCACCTTTGCCGTATATTGCAATTTGTCTCATTTTAATCCATCTCCTTTGTTTTACTCTCTAAATAACAGCTTCTTTTCCGGTTTCTCCCGTGCGAACGCGAACAACTTCTTTTAAGGGAAGGACAAAGATTTTACCGTCACCTATGTGCCCTGTCTGATTCGCTTTAATAATCACATCGACTACTTCTTCGACTTGATCATCCTGCACAACAATTGTTAACATCCTTTTTGGAATCCAGTTAAAATTGGTATCATCCGCCAGTTCTTTACTCAACATAGAATTCAATTCCGGATCAACCTCAGCAGCCCATCCACCGATTCCACCTTGTTTCCCACGACCCTCCACACTTTGGATCGTCAGAGCAGGAAACCCAGCGTCTTCAAACGCTTTTTTAGTAACTGGTACTTGATGGCGTCGAATCACCGTCATTATTTCCTTCATTTCTACAACCCCTTTGTCCCTTTACTCACGGTATACGCTTCATCGACTTCGGTCACAAAGACCTTGCCATCGCCCATGGTTCCTGTTTTAGCACTTTCGAGAATTACAGAGATAGCTTGATCCAGCTTTTCATCTTCAATGACCAGGAGAAGAAGGGTTTTAGGAAACTCATCATAAACTACGTCACCGATTCGAATACCCTTTGTCCTACCACGACCAAAGACGTGCATTTTTGTTAGAGATGGCATCCCAGCCTGTGCTAAGGCTTCTGCAACAATCTCCGTTTTATCGGGCCTTACAATTGCTCTAATCATTTTCATAAAGTTCATCCTCCTTAAATTTGGGTTAATTTACGATGGCCATATGGCCGAGTGTTCCTGTAGCCATGACTCAACAGGACATTCGAGGTTAGTAGCGCTGGCCATGACGATAAGCGGACGAGCTTATCGCCACACTGCAACTCATTAAGCATACTCCTGCAGTGTGGATTGGCCGAGTGTCCCTGTAGCCAAGACTCGAACAGGACGTTCGAGGTTAGTGCGCCGCCAAGACGATAAGCGGACGAGCTTATCGCCACACTGCAACCCATTACGCATACTCCTGCAGTGTGGATTGGCAAGGCACCGTGATGGCGAGAAGGGACCTTCCAGAAAGTTATACCTTCCGCTGATAGAACAAAATGCCACCGCATCACCTCCCTTAATTAAGATAAAGAAAAAGACAAAGAGAGCCCTTAATTTTAATAATTAAGGGCTCTCTAAAACACACTTTTCCGCTCCAAATCACTAATCGATTTGGTGCCCGGTTATGAAATTGTACGCTTCTAAAAGTTTTCTATATCACTTTGACACTTTAGTACTCTCTTACTCTAAACACTTTGTACTAAATCCCACAATCATTTGCCACTATTAAGCTTACTCTAATCAAAGATGCATAACTCCCAATCCTACACGAGCGTGCTCTAAGAGGGGATGAAGGGAAGAACGACCATAAATTGCTACCGCCAGCCATTCAGAATCCGTCACTAAACCAACTTTTAAAGCAAAACTGGCATTGCTGTTGGTATGAATAAAAATACTGTTACTAGCTTCTAATGTTGCATGGATCAGTGCATGAATCTTCCGGTCTTCTTTTGGAATAACACCTGTGTTAAACGCGGTTGCCATTACTGAATTCGTGAGCTTTCCGGTATGTTGAAGATTCGCTACCGTTCCACCAATTTCCGTCACACCACAACGAAGGTTAAACGATTCAACAAAGGATTTCTTAAGCTTTTCCTCTTCCTCTCTCGTCTCTGTCAACGCAAGAAGTATTGCTGACCGCTCTAAGGAAGGTCTCACTTTTTCTGTTAAAGGAACTTTCAAAGCATGCCTCCCTCTCCGTTTAGTCAATAGAAAAAGCCGCCAGATTGTCTCTCAGACATCTTAGCGGCTCCATTGCCGAATGTTTAATCACTAGGTGATATTCAACATAGTACCTGATAAATTGCCCTTTGTCAACGCAAATAGAAGGCCCATCTGTTATAATACTGATTAATACATTATACATAAGTCATACATCAGTTCTTGGCTAGTTTACTGATTATCATGCTCCCAGTTTTCGTCGTACCAAACCCATCGCCTGCTCAAACTCTTGCATCCTCAAAAACTTCGCCAGCACTGCAAAGACAATGGCCCCGATGGCCGATCCAGTTACTAATACCGTTAGAGATGCTATCGTACCAATACCAATCACCGAAGTTAGCCACTGCATCCATACCCAGATCACAACCGCCATCAGAAGCGAAGCTACTAAGGATTTCAGACTAGTCCCGAACATAGCCCAACCATCCATTTGACCTATCTTCTTGCGCAGAAGGTAAAACAAGAGAAGCATATTCACAAACGCAGCAATCGTTGTGGCAAAGGCTAAGCCCCCATGAGCCAGCGGACCAATCAATAAATACATGGCTAAAATATTAACAGCCATTGCAATAATTCCTAAGATTACGGGTGTCCAAGTATCCTGAAGAGCATAAAAAGCCCGCGGCAGAATCTGAATCACCGCTTGTGAAGTTATTCCAATCGAAAAATAAAATAAAGGAATCGCCATCATTAAAGTATCATTCGCTGTAAACTGACCATGCTCAAACAAAACCCGAATCAAGGGAAAACGCAAAACGATCATGCCCACCGAAATCGGAAGGGTTATAAAAATTACCATACGAATGCCATTTGATAATGTCTGCCGAAAATCATCCCACTTTTTTAAAGCCGCTTGTTCCGTCAGCGTCGGAAAAGTCGCGACCGCAATAGCTAAAGCAAAGATCCCTACCGGCAACTGGAAAAGACGATAGGAATACCAGACTGCCGTAATACTGCCCGGAAACATCATCGACCCAAAGTTATTATTGACCACCACCTGAATTTGGTTCAGAGAATAACTGAGAATAATAGGTACAGCCAAGGCCCCGATTAGGCGGACACCCGGATGCCGCCAGTCAATGATCGGATAATAACGGATTCCCACTTTCCGCAAAGCCGGAATTTGAACAGCAAAATTAGCGATCGCCCCAAAAACAACCCCAAAGGCAAAGCCAGAAATGCTGTCAGGCTTTGCCGGATTTGCCAGAATCGTCCCAAAAAAGATAACACTCGCATTGTAAAGCACGGTTCCCACTGCAGAGGGCCAAAAAATCTTATAAGAATTTAAAATCCCCATCGTCAATCCGCTTAAGGCCATAAATAAAGGCTGCAGCAAGAGAATTCGAGTCAAGTGGGTGGCTAGAACCATGTTTTCAGGCTCAAATCCTGGAACCACCAGACGAATAAAGTGGGGGGTAAAAAAAAGCCCCACTAAAACAAACACCCCAAGGGTAAGCAAGATCAAATTCACAACAGAGCTGGCAACCCGCCAACCCTCATCCTCATTACCTTTGGCAATATATTCAGAAAAGACAGGAATAAAGGCGGCACTCAAAACTCCGCCCACTAACAACCAATATAACAAATCAGGAAGAACAAACGCCGTATTATAAGCATCCGTTACTCCGCTCTGTCCATAAAAACCCGCCATCAAGGTTTCTCTTAAAAAACCTAAAATCCTAGAAATCAATTGAGCAGCCATTAAAAATCCTGCTGCTTTAACAAGCGTTCGGTTGGTTGATGACATATCGAGTAAACCTCTTCTCCCCATCGCCTTATCTACCACCCGAATTATAGCATTTTTCGCCATGCTAAAAAAGAGAAACCTAAATGAATTAGGGCTAAGACTTCCTCCCTTAACCACTCTGCCAAAATGCAAGACAAGAACCGTCCCTGCACTTGCATACCGTGCCTTTGCGTCAAAGACGCAAACAGTCTTCAAAGAGCTCTCGTCGTCCCCCACCCGGCGACCTCACAGGCCAGAGGAAGTTTCTTAGCTTAATGAGCATGTGAGAGGAATCGCGTCAATGAGCGCAGGCGATAAGGCGTGAAGAAACTCAACGGGACTTGTCCATGGATGGACTGATGTCGCGGTGCCAAGGATGGCAAGGAGCGACGCACATGCAGAAAGCCCAGAGGTTTTGAGTTTTAGCCTTAGCGACAAGGGAATAGCGATGGAACACGATAGTCTCCTGTGGAGAGTATCGCCGAAGCCGTGATCCCAGAAGGAAGACCTACAGGCGTAGGATGTGCGAATGGGCTAAGAAACTTCCTCCCTTAACCACTCAGCCAAAATCTCTGCCACAGCCTCAGCCGCTCCATTTGCCTCCTCCAACGTATTTAACTGACTCCCAAACTCCAATAACAACCCTCCGTCAGAAAGATGCTGGTTATACCGTGCATCCGTAGCATAACTAATATTGGGAGCAAAGAGTCCAGGATACTTCTTTTCTCCCAAAGCCATGAGTTCTTTGGCTAACGCTTCATTCTTCTGCCAGTGCGGATTCATTTTGCCAATGACCACCATAACCCGGCTGGTCTTTTGCCCCTTTACAATAACCGTTGACTTAGAGAACCCACGAGGAAGCCCATCCCGATGAATGTCTATTAAAAACTCCAGCGAAGGATAATCTTTCGTCATTTGGGTTGCTGTAACCACCGATTTGCTATACGCTTTCATAAAATCGACTGCATCATGTATTTGTGTCGAATGGACGGCTCCGACTCCATTCCGTTCAAGCGCTTTCTTCAAAGTTTCACCCACTGTCACTACATCTCCGTTTTCCCCCTGCAGTCGTTCCAGACCCCCATCCCCTGCATAGCTCTCACTATTATGTGTATTATAAATTCCCACTTTCACTTCTTTTGCCCCAGGAATCAAAGTATCTTGGGGATCAGTATCCTCATTCCCTGTGGGTACTTGAGTAGCAATTGGCTCAAGAATGGGTCCTTCAAACTCCGGGTCATTAGGGTTGTATGCCCACCCCAACCATACTGGACCTTGTGGCGGATGGGAAAAATAGCCCAAAAAAAAGGTTCGCGGATCCGAGATATTGACACCGGTTAATAAGAACAGACTAACCGCTACTCCCTGATGCCTAGCCAAGTCTACACGAGCGCGTTCTGGTTGAGAATAACCTGGAGCTCCTTCCAATAAAATTGCTTCAAAAGGAAATGATTGTTGAGTCAGAAAATGAACAAATTGAAGAGAACTCCCGCTGCGCAGAGCATAAACTAAACCTAAAATAACCAAGAAACTCGCAAGCCCCAATAGAAACCCACGCATCCAAGCTTTAATCGTCCAAATATTAAATTGTTTTTTTTGCCGATGATAAAAATCTTCCCGTAACAAAGGACTTGTCCCCCTTCCTCTTATTGAAGAAGTATGAGGGACAAGTCCACTGTAGAACATAACAATTGCATTTTCATTGAAAAAGAATGGGAAAGGAAAATGCTAAAGCACCCTAACGAAGGGTCGTTGGAACAAAGCTATCCACGATCCCAATGACGAGAGAAGCTAATAAAGCACCGATAATCGAGACTGTCATGTACCCAGGAATAAGAAACTGACTAAAGTAAATTACCACTGCAGCAGTAAGAAACCCAATCGAGCCCCGTCCCCAGCGAGTAATTTTGTCTCCAAACACTTTTTCAATTCCGTAACCGACTATCGCTATCACCGCTGCAGCGACCAACGCTCCCATGAACCCATTCACACGAAGTCCGGGAACAATCCAACTTACTAATAACAGAACCACTGCCGAAACAATAAACCTCACGATCGCTCCTAACATTTTTGACCCTCCAATCATTTATTTAGCTTTATTGAGAAAGTGTTTTAATAGATACAAGGTTTAGTTTATACAATATCAGGCAATTTATTAATATCATTTATTTCCTATTATTCCTTGATAAATCTGCGCCTAGATGTTAAAATGTAGTTTGTGTAACAATACAAGGAATAAATAACCAAAGGGGGTGACTATTAGTGCCAAACATTAAATCCGCGATCAAAAGAGTTGAGTTGGCAAAAGTTCGCACGATTAAGAATGCTGCAGCGAAATCTTCTTTACGAACAACCCTTCGTCGTTTCGAAGAATCAATCAGCACAGATTCCGAGACTGCAGCACTTGCTTTGAAAAAGGCAACTCGTGCTTTGGATAAAGCCTCCTCCAAGGGTTTGATTCATAAAAATCTTGCTGCTCGCAAGAAATCTCGTCTTAACAAAAGATTTAGCAAGCACTTTGCCCAAGTTAGCTAAACATAAAAGCTATAAAAAAAGAAAGCGATCGATCGCTTTCTTTTTTTATAGCTTTTTTAGATGTTGAGATCTCCCCAAGCGCATTTTTGCATTTGCAAAATGCAAGTCAAGAACCGTCCCCGAACTTGCACCAAGCGCATTTGCTCAAGAACGCAAACAGCGCCACACACACCCCGTCCCTCTCCCGTTCGACCCAAGCCTAGAGGAAGTGTCTTAGCTTAGCGAGCACGATTAGTGGAATTGCGTCAATGAGCGCAGTCGATCAGGCGTTAAGAACCGCAACTGTTCACATGCAGAAAGCCCAGAAGTTTTGCGGTTTAGCCTGAGTGACAAGCGAATAGCAAATGGATCACGATAGTCTCCAGTGGAGAGTATCGCCGAAGCCGTGATCCCAAAAGGATGACTAACCGGCGTAGGATGTGCGAGCGGGCTAAGACACTTCCTCCCACTTCCTCCCCCTAATCTCCGCAAAACCTAACAATCATCATTTCCAACAATTGCCCTGGATCTCCCCCTCCTGATTTCATAGCCAAATCAGTATTTAAACATTCCTTCAAAGCCTTAACTAATTTTAGGGTGGATAACTTAGCGGATTGCTGCCAAACCTTTTGTGCTTCAAACGGTGAAATCCCTAACACCGAAGGGGCTTCAGCCACATTCCCACCACGCTCGCGCAGGGCATTACAACCCAGAAGAAGCCGAACTTGCCGAACCATGATCGTTAAGACCTTCAAAGGATGTTCTTTACGTAACACTTCATCTAAAGTTTCTAAGGCCTTTGCAGAAGACCGAATGGCTACCGCATCCAAAAGATCAAAGATGGATGCTTCAAGAGTACGAGTCGTAATCCCTTTAATATCCTCCACCGTAATCGTTTGACGATCCCCAATGTAAACCACAAGTTTATCTAATTCCTGGCTTAAAACACCCGTTTGATGTCCCGCCCATTCTATAAAAAAGGAGGCCACCCGAGCATCCATCGATTTTCCCCGAACTTTTAATTCTGATTGAACCCAAGCAAGCCATTCCGGCATTCGTTTCGGAGGGCAAAACTCCAAGATTTCTCCAGCTCGTTCTAACGCCTTATAAAATTTTCTCCCTCTATGTACACTCTCTGCAATAAATAAAAGACACGTCGAAAGGTTAGGGCTGGCAAAATATTTCAAAAACGGCTCCAAATCGGCAGTCTGTCCATCTTTAAAATATGACACCTCTTCTACAACGACCAGGCGATTTGCAAAGAAGGACATCGTATTGGCTCGTTCAACAATCTCCTCCGGAGTTATCTCAGTCGCATTAACTACTTCAATCCCGCTTCCAGAAGGATCCGTCAAGAAATAGAACGACTTAAGAACCTTCAACCCCTCCTGAATCAAAAATCGATCTTCCCCATGCCACAAATAAACGGGCGCAATCTTTCCCTTTGCTACACTTTCCTTAATTCGTTCAATTTCACGCAAATCTGATCCCCCCTCCCCCCATTTTATAAGAGACCATCGAGAAAAGCCAGCGTGTGCGTGTAATGCGTGTAATGCGTGTAATGGGGACAGTCGTTTTAGAATATAACTCTCTCTTTATCCAACCATCCTTCTCTTAACAAATATCCACCAAGATCTCCGCCCTCAGGTCCCATCTCGATGATATAATCTGCCTGTTTTATGAGTAATGGATTGTGTTGAATGACAATTACTGTTGCACCTTTTGAAGTCAATTCAATAATCAAGTCGACATCAATCTGTAACTCTTCCCCTAGCCCCTTACACACCGGACACATATACTCGGGATGATTGTAATTAAATTGCGCAGGCGTTCGTTCAAAAAAAATAGTTCCACAACCCTCACAAACATTGTTTTCTGGAACAGGTATACTACAATTTGGGTATAACCGTTTACCAATAGTTGCAAATAGTAGCCGCAAATAATCCCCTGTCCTTGTTACAGAGGCAACTGTTGATCTCGGTTAAGTCCTAAGTTTCTTTGTTCTATAACTATAGATGGCTGAAGTCCAGATATTTTCCCAACCATAGAATCCCTTAGGTCACTTCCTATGGGCGAATTAGTAAAAAAAGTCCTCCACAAGTTGTGGAGGATCAAAAGAAAGAGGAGGAGAAAAGAGATGTTCCTTGTTATTGTTACCCAGTATTTCCTTTTTATACATCAAAGAGGCAATTAAGGGAAATATTCTATGTATTAAATCTGAGCGTTCAAATTAGCGACCAGGAATAATTTCTATTCCGTAGTTTCCTAACAAAAGCCGAAGGGTTCCATGGTCATCCGTTCTATACACTGGGATGTGTCGTTCCCCCCAATACTCTAAAACTTCCCGTGAGGGGTGACCAAACGAATTTTTCCCCACCGAGATCCATACAGCTTGGGGATGAATACTATCCAGCCAAGCTCTGTACAGTGAAAATCGACTCCCATGATGCGGAACCTTAAAAATATCCGTCTCTAAGTTCACGCCTGTCTCGAATATGTTCTCCATTTCTTCTTGTTCCATATCCGCCGTTAGCATGATACTTTGTCCTAAGTAATTGAGTTTAAGTACTAACGAACTATTATTTGAATCCGAATGCGTCCCTTCAAGTACCTGATGAGGGCCCAATACATCCAGCCAAGCCCCCGAATCAAGATCAATCCGATCTCCCGCTTGTAGCAGTCGTAGTTCCGAAGCCTGAGAGGTTAACTCAACGGGAAGCCCCTCTTGCCATTCCTCATTTTCCAATCGTTCCCCTACATTAGGAACCCCTACCCAATCGGTCGGAATATTGGCTAGCACTGCTCGAACTCCCCCGATGTGATCCTGATGTTCATGGGTAATTAACATAGCATCCAAATGCCCGATTCTTTTCATCAATAAATACGGAAGGACGATACGTTCTCCCGCATCAAATCGATCATTACGTGGTCCAGCATCGATCAAGATGGCTTGTTTCTTAGGCGTCCGAATTAAGATAGCATCCCCTTGTCCCACATCGATCATCACGACTTCCAGATCGTTTTGTGAATTCCAAGGACTCCACAGAAAAAGAACGATGAGTAGCACTGCACCACTTCGGACGATTACCCTATCTTTAAACACAGGGTGAATAGCCCGTTGCGCTGGCCTCCGTCGCACTGCTTGACGAATTTCCAAAGGACATCGTTCTAGAATCTTAGAAGCAATTGTTTTAAACAATCTTCTGAGAAAAAGTAACCTTACCTTCAGCAAAAAGAGCGTCTTTTGTCTCCCCCACAAGAGGGTTCCAAGTCTACCATACCAAATTAGCCAAAAGAGTACCCCCGGGTTTAGAACCCAAACATCTGCATATGGTAAGTCTGCCAACACCTTTAAGATTCTATTCGCCCCGTCTAAAAGCCATAAACTCACTTGAAAGAATGGAACAGATAACTTACCATAAAAAGAGAGAATAACCCCAATAAGGCCCACTTCCAGCACACTGCCTAAAACGAAAAGGATAAAGACATTCGCTAAAAAACCGATCAACGATAGCCGATGAAAGGCAGCAATCATAAGCGGCAGCGTCGCCACCTGAGCTGCAAGAGTCCCGGCAATTGCAAAACTAAGTAGTTTAGGAACCTTTTCGAAAAATTCCGCCTTAAGAATCCGCGGAGTTAATACGATAATACCCCAGGTTGCCCCAAAAGAAAGCTGAAAACCAATATCTTGAAGGATCAAAGGATTATGGATAAAAAGACCCACCGCAGCAAAAAACAGCCAACGCAGCGTGGCCACTTTTCCCCGCCCTAAAAGCCCCAGCAGAAATGCAATTCCCATAATTGTCGCTCTAACAATCGGAGCATTCCCTCCACAGAGCGCAGCATAAAGTAAAAGTACCATGATCGTTCCGCTAATTCGAAATCCCTTCGGCAAAAAACTTAGCAGCATCCAGGAAAACCCCAGCACAAAAGCCACATTGGCACCTGAAGCAGCAAAAACGTGGAGCACACCAGTCACTTTGTAGCGCTCTTGAACTGCATCGGGAATCCGACTAGAATCTCCGAAAAGAATCCCTTCTAATACTCCCGTTTCCTCTGGATCGAAGGCCTGAAGACGATTTCGAACCTGCTGGCGAATCTTCCAAGTTAAGCTCGGCTCGCCCACAGCAAGAAGCACCACATCCCCTTGAGCACTTATGCTTCCACGTAACCCCCGAACCCCATAGTAAAGACGCCGGTCAAACCCACCTGGTGTTCCCAGCGGCTTCGGGCGTTCTAAATGCGCGTGGAAACTCACGTAATCCCCGGGCTGAATCCGCTTCCACTCTCCCGGAATATCCCCCGCATTATTAGGATAAACCGTCAACCGATAAGCCTGACCTCTTAATTCTCCTTCCTCAACGCACAGTATCCCAACAGCCATGTCCTGGTTTACATTCCAATCCTTAATCAACCCTACAATCTCCACCCGGTCCAAAATGAGAGGTTCAGGCAGAGTACGCTCTGCTAAGGCCCCGTACCCAAAACCGAGCAAGAGACTAGCTCCGAGCAAAAGGATCTCCGGACGAAACACTCGACCAAAAAAATCACGGGGCCGCCACAACACAAGGCGTACCCCAAGAAGTACCAGAATCCCAAAAACTAAAAATCGACTCTGTTCTGGGATATAAGATCCGCAAATCCCTCCCACTAAGATGGCAACCGTTCGACCAATCCAAGGGTCTTTCATGGCCCAACCGTCACTTGCGAAGCCATTTTCTCATAGGTTTTGACCCCAATCCCCGAGACATTCTTCAAATCTTCCGCCCGGGCAAACGGTCCATGCTCCGTCCGATATTGAATAATCCGTTCCGCAAACGCCGGCCCAATACCAGTCAGCTTGTCCAGTTCAGCCGCTCCAGCAGTATTGATATTTATTTTTCCGTCAGTCGATGCTGTAATCCCTGCCGAAGCTTGACTAGCTACCGGAGTTGAACTATTGATCTGTGCAGTTGCAGGTGCAGGCACAGAAGTATTACTTCCCGAATTCACGGTTCCACCCTCCGCAGACCCCTGAGGAGCAGGAAGACTCTTATACGGAACAGACACCTTTTGTCCATCCTTAAGCTTTTCAGCAGGATTCATGCTTTCTAAATTAGCCTCCGGCAAGAGACGAACTTGTTTAAGAGCGTCATCTAAACGAGCGTCCGCCGGTAAATGGACAAGCCCTGGTTTTTCCACTGCTCCCGCAACATAGACAATAATCTCTCGACTCGAAACCGTTTTATGAAGATCAGCACCGGAATTATTCGGCAAAAACAACTTCCATATCGCCAAAATAACAAGGACAACGAGCACAACCCACCATGCATAGCGAAGCTTACGCTCCATGACAGTTCCGTTGCCAAAACTTTATAAAAGTATATAAAAAGCTCTGTTTGCTTCCTGATTCATCGTGTCCGATTTTGCCCGAAGGCTACTTTCGTTTGATATAACACTCCACAGACGTAAATTCCGATGCAACGAATCGTACACATTAGTAGTGTCGTTTTAGTGACTAAACTACTAATTGAGGATATCTCGAAAGGTTTATAGAAGCATTAAGATCTCTATCTAATACTAAGCCACACTCACATCTATACACTCTGTCTGACAACTTCAAGTCTTTCTTAATAGCTCCACAACTGGAACACAACTTACTCGAAGGGAACCATTTGTCTACCTCAACGAATTCAATGCTGTGCTTCTCACATTTATACTGGAGCTTTAGCTTAAAGTCGTACAGTTTTTGTTGGGCTATAGCTTTAGATAGATGTCGATTTTTCATCATGCCCTTGATATTCAGGGTTTCCATAACCACTTTGCAAGGTTTGGTTTTCACGATTGCATTAGTGGCTTGATGGGTATGATTGCTTCTAATCCCCTTAAGTTTTCGATGTTGCACCCGGATTTGCTTTGCGACTTCTATAATGTTGCAGGTTTTGACGAAACGGCTTCCCTCCTTATTCATTTCATATTTACGAGAAACTTTACGTTGCAACCTCCGAAGCCGTTTCTCCAGCTTTTTGACCCTTTGGGATTTATTAATGTTTTTAAATTCCATGCCGTTAGAACAGACTGCAAGTTCTTTGACCCCGACATCAATGCCTATCACTTCACTCGTCAACTGTTCAGTTACTTGCTCTTGCTCGATTCCAACTGCCACATACCAATACTTTCCGTCAAATGATATACGAGGATTTGTATACTTTTGATCTAATGGCAATTGTTCCGAAGTCTTGATCCATCCGATTTTCTCAATTAGAACAATACTTTCTTTAACTTTCAACTTTAAGTTGTCGTTGTAGAATGAGGGCTTAGACTTCCTTCTGCTCTTGAATGTCGGCTTTTCAGCTAAATGCTTAAAGAACTTCTTGTAGGCTTCACAGGCATCCTTAATGGCCTGCTTTGGGATGTTATTGGAAACCTCATTAAGCCAAGAGAACTCTTCTGTTTGCTTTAGCTGTGTTAGTTCTTTTCTCAGGTCATTGTCTGAAATGAAGTTTCCACCACTAGCATAATTCTTCTCCTGCCTGTCTAATGCCCAATTATATGCCCACCGTGCAGTTCCAGCAGACTTCCATAACTGTTGCTCCTGTTCCTCTGTAGGTTTCAATCTAACTTTCTTTCCGAGTATCATCTTCAAGTAACTCCTTTATCATTTTCTTAGCTTTATTAGCACGTTTACCTTGCAATCTACAACTAACGGTAATAATTTGGACTAAATCCTCTACCAATTCCTGTTCTTCCGTTTTATCGGTCGAATCAATGATTTCAATAGTCGTTCCGTATTTATTGCATAGGTTTTCAATCAGTTCAAACCCCAACCTTAGCAACCTATCTTTATACAGAACGACTATTCTCTCAACCTCTGAATTGGTTATTAAATCAATGAGTTGATTTAGTCCTTTTTTATTGTAGTTAATCCCACTCCCAATATCAGTAACTATCTCAAACTGATACCCCTTGGCAAGCATGTAAGTCTTTACATTGTCTTCTTGCCTATTGAGATCATCTTTCTGCTTGTGGGAGGAAACCCTACAATAACCGATAACTTTCCTGTTCATCTGCAAGGTGTTTTTAATGCCTAAGAAATGATTAAGTTGCTCCTGAGAATAATAACGGTAGCCACTGGGAGCAATATGGTGAGGTTTAAGAGTGCTATTTTTATCCCAGTTTCTTAATGTTTGCTCTGTTTTGCCTATGAGTTTAGCAAATTCACCAATTGAATAATAATTCACTTCAAAACACCTCTTGTTGATAATCATACACAATAACATCTTAAATATCAACAGAGTTTTATAAATATTTATAATGTTTCAATTGCCATTTCCATTCCCATTCCCCCGTTCCTTCAGTAGCGTCATTCATTTTGATTTCGCTTTATTCCTTCTTTTTCCTGCCGCGAAGACAAGTTAATCCTGTCGAACAAAAGAGTAAACAAAAAGATCCGTTCCCGGCTCTTCTCCTACCCCCGAGGGAAAATGGGAACGGTTCTTGCGTTTCCCCCCCGTGTCTCTTTCCTCGTCCCATCCGCATACGCAAGACGATATAAAATTTAATGTGTGCTGGCTCCCAAAGTATTATTTCCACTTCAAATACAAGTCAAGAACCGTCCCTGACTTGCACTGACTCGCATTCATCTTGCTCTACTTATGCCAGACGGTGCACATGAAATGTGCCGTCACCCAAACCTTCTGTTCCTTCGTTCTTCGTTCGTTCCTTCGTTCTTCGTTCGTTCCTTCGTTCTTCGTTCCCCGACCCAAGCCCGGGACGCAGTGTGACACGAGCGCGACGTCTTTACGTACGCAGATTAGCAAACTTCCGTTTAAGCGACCGACCCCAGACACGGGGCAGTGCACAAGGTCCCTTCTCGCCGTCCATGGCTACAGGGACACTCGGCCATCCTTGGCCAGCGGATATGCACTGCCGCCAACTGAGCCAAGGATGGCGATTTTGGCACGATAGTCTCCAGTGGAGATTATCGCCGTAGGCGGGTTCTTTCATATAATACTATCGCCGAAGGATGAACCCCGCTCCCCATAGCAGGGAGCTTAAACGGTTAGTTTGCTCTGCGTCGTAAGCACCGAGCGCTGTGTCACGCAAGTCCCCCTATAGAAGTTCCGCCGCCCGCGAAGCCAACTCACTTCGTTCCCCTCTAACTAGGCGAACTTGACCATAGAAGGATTGCCCATTTAACCTTGAGGCGAGATGAGCTAATCCATTACTCTCTTTATCCAGATAAGGATGATCAATTTGATCTGGGTCCCCGCAAAGCACAATTTTTGTCCCTTCACCTGCACGGGTAATAATGGTCTTTACTTCATGTGCTGAAAGATTCTGAGCTTCATCAATAATGATAAATTGATGAGGAATACTCCGGCCACGAATATAGGTCAACACTTCAATTTCCAGCTGCCTCTTCTTAATCAAGAGGTCAATTGCACTGTCAACCACTGCTTCGCTACCTCTCTCTCGCTCTTTCTCCCGCCGCGACCGAAGCAAAAACTCAAGGTTATCATAAATTGGTTGCATATAGGGTCGAATCTTCTGGTCCTTCTCCCCAGGCAGAAATCCAATATCCTTACCAAAAGGAACGATCGGCCGAGCACAAAGCATTCTAACGTAAACTTCGGAATGAACCGTTTGTTCCAGGCCACTCGCCAAAGCAAGTAACGTCTTCCCCGTCCCTGCCGGCCCCATTAAATTGACTAACTTGATTTCTGGATCGTTGAGCATTTCCAAAGTCCAAGATTGTTCCAAATTCCTGGGTCTTATATCCCAAGGGGCAAGACTTTTTCCCATACGATAAACTAATCTTTCCCCATTCGGAGAAGAAACGAGTGGTAAGACGCTGTCATCACTTAAAACAGCTTTCACACAACGGTTCGGAGCAAGAGGTGATTGCAAGGGTATATACTTATTTTGATAAAGTGCCGCAACCTCGCTATCATTGATCTCCAGCAAAACAACTTCCTCCATAATCGGAGGCAAAACTACTTTATCATTGAAATAATCATCCGTTACGATTCCTAAAGCATCTGCTTTGACTCGCATGGCAATATCTTTAGTAACTAGGATAACGGGGCGTTGTTCTTCACGCGTCAGGCTTAAGGAAACCGCTAAAATTCGATTATCTGCCAACGCTAGATTCGAATTTACAGGCAAAATTTCATGGGAGTAGTGATTTAACTCAATCCGAATCGTTCCTCCGTTGGGCAAGAAAACCCCTTGGGAAAGCTTACCCTTATCCCGTATGCGATCAAGATTACGAATGGCCTCTCGTGCAGCCCGCCCAACATTCTCTAAAAGACGTTTCTTACTTTCAATCTCCTCCAAAACCACATAAGGAATGATTACCTCATTATCTTGGAATAGAAATATTGCATTAGGGTCATGCAGTAATACGCTAGAATCGAGCACATATACTTTTTGCAAAAATATAACACCCCTTTAATGTCGCCTTTTAACATAATATTCCACATCTTTTTAATTATCTTCTGTATGACGACCTTACTAACCCCACTCTCTTAAACTATATTCCAGAATGAACTAACCATTCTCGACCTGCTAAAACCCTTCTCTAAAAATAAAAACGCCATGCTCTAAACGAACATGGCAAGAAATTTGCTTATTAATCTTAGGCAACCGTCTGCACCGATCCTTTTACCATTCTCTGAGTCCCTTTTAACAGTTCCTGTGAATCGGTATTCTTAAGGTTCATTTTTATTACCCTCAAATTTTTTACTTTTAAATTCCTCAAAAATATTATTGCCTTGCTGATTTTGATTTACTTGAGTTTTCTGGTTACATCCAATGGTCTGTTTAATTTGTGATATTTCAGCCATTAAAACCATAAAAATCTTCCTTTGTTAAAGGCTTTTTATTATCTTTTAAACTATACCCCAGCTGACCACTTACTTCAATTGTTCCATATTGAACATCTTCTATAGAAGATATTCCAACCTGTCTCAACCGAGTTTCCAGTTTATCAATCGATAACCTAATTTTTTTAGATTGTTTATATCCGGTTTACCATTTTCGATAACTACTACTGCTTTACCTGAAAAAAAAGTTTCCAAAATATCTACCTTAATTTGTAGATATTCAGTAATTATCATTAATATTGTTAATAAAAAAGCCACGCCAAAAGTGGTAAACAGACCCTTTCCAGATACAGGTTGGATCAACAATGATCCTAACCCAATTATGACAATAGTTTGAGCTATCGTCATTTGTGATATGGATTTTCTTCCACCTACCCTTAAGATAAATGTTCCAACATAAAATATAAGAATTGCTTGCCAAATCCAACTTAATTCCATTTTTTTATTCTCCTTATAAGTATCGAACATTTCGAATTAACAACGATCAGAGAATACTTATAAAAAAAGTAAGCAAAAAAACCACCCTGCAATTCAGGTGGTAACCTAACTATTTAACTAGTGAAAGAAGAGCCAGTTGTTGACTTTCGTTCGAAGTTAACAACTGGCCCTTCTCTCCTTGTCCCACTATACCCCAAAACAAGACGGTGCACATGAAATGTGCCGTCTCCCCCCAAAATCCACAGTTCCTCTGTCTCCCGTCTCACGTTCCCCGACCCAAGCCAGGGACGCAGTGTGACACGAGCGCGACGTCTTTACGTAAGCAGAAAAGCAAACTTCCGTTTAAGCGACCGACCCCATACACGGGGCAGTGCACAGGGATGTGCACTGCCACCAACTGAGCCAAGGATGGCGAATTTGGTACGATAGTCTCCAGTGGAGATTATCGCCGTAGGCGGGTTCTTTCATATATACTATCGCCGAAGGATGAACCCCGCTCCCCATAGCTGGGAGCTTAAACGGTTAGTTTGCTCTGCGTCGTAAGCACCGAGCGCTGTGTCATACAAGTCCCCCTACTTGACCACAATATTAACTAACTTACCCGGAACCGTAACAATCTTAACAATCGTCTTTCCTCGAGTCCATTCACTCACACTCGGCAGAGCCAGCACAATTTTTTCCAATTCAGCTGTTGATATTTCAGTAGGCACTTGGACTCGGTCACGGACCTTACCATTGACCTGCAGAATAACCGTCACTTCATCTTGTACAAGAGCGGCCTCATCAACGTCTGGCCAAGGTTGTTTATGAATACTCTCAGAATGTCCAATTTCCTGCCAAAGCTCTTCCGTAATATGGGGTGCAAAAGGAGCCAGGAGTATCAAAATTCTCTCAACTGCCTCTCGACCGACCTCAGCATCTGCCGTTGGTTGTTCTTTATAAAGGTACAAAGCGTTTACCCATTCCATAATGGTACTGATCGCCGTGTTAAAATTAAAGCGTGTTCCAAGATCAATCGTTACCCTCTGGGTAGCCAAGTGGGTGTGACGACGCATCTTTTTGCCAACTTCGTCCAGATTTGCCCATTCGCCCGCTTGTTTAGAGGAACCCTCCCCCTGGCTTTTCTTAATCAGAGGCTCATATTGGGCTACTAAGCGCCAGATGCGGTTGAAGAAACGATAACACCCTTCAACCCCTTGATCACTCCACTCTAGATCTCTCTCAGGAGGAGCAGCAAACAGAATAAACAAGCGGGCCGTATCCGCCCCATATTTGCCGATGATCGCCTCAGGGCTCACGATATTTCCCTTGGATTTTGACATTTTAGATCCATCCATACAAACCATCCCTTGCGTCAGCAAGTTCTGGAAGGGTTCATCCGCGTTCAAGTAGCCAAAATCCTTCAAAGCCTTGGTAAAGAAGCGCGCGTACAAAAGGTGTAGAATCGCATGTTCCACGCCCCCAACGTACTGATCGACATTCATCCACTGATCCACCGCCGTTTTATCAAAAGCAGCCTCAGTATTGCGGGGATCAGTATAGCGCAGAAAATACCAAGACGAACAAGCAAAGGTATCCATCGTGTCCGTCTCACGCCGAGCAGGCCCTCCACACTGCGGACAGTTTGTTTCAATAAATGCGTTAGAGGAAGCTAGTGGATTCTCTCCAGCTTTAAAGACAGAAATCGACGGGAGCAACACAGGCAACTGATCTTCCGGAACTGGCACTGTTCCACAAGTTTTACAATAAACCATCGGAATCGGTGCACCCCAATAGCGTTGACGAGAAATGAGCCAATCTCGCAAGCGGAAATTAACCTTCCGTTGACCCAGACCCAAGCGCTCCGCTTCATCAGCAATTCGATCCCAACCCTCATCACTGCTCAGACCATCGAAGGAGTCGGAGTTAACCATGACACCGTCCCCTGTGTAAGCAGCTTCAAGAGGCAGATCTTTTGCTTCTGCCAGACTCTCAGTCGGAATAATAACTGTTTTAATTTCCAGATCATACTTTGTCGCAAATTCAAAATCCCGTTCATCATGGGCTGGAACACCCATAACTGCCCCAGTACCGTATTCAAGCAGAACATAGTTCGCTATCCAGATCGGCACTTTCTTACCGCTCAGCGGATTGAGACAATACGCCCCGATAAACAGCCCTTCTTTTTCTGCATCCGTAGAAGTACGTGCTATTTCATTGAGACCGTTCATTTTCTCGATAAAAGCCAGCACATCTGCCTCATAAACTGTCCCACCTACTAACTCCAAAACAAGGGGATGCTCAGGAGCCAAGACAACATAGCTCACCCCATAAAGGGTATCAACCCGAGTAGTGTACACCGAAATCTTCTCCGGACGTTCCTCCAAAGGAAATTGGACTTCCACCCCCTCAGAACGGCCGATCCAGTTGCGTTGCATGGTTTTTACCTTTTCAGGCCAGCCCGGTAACTTGTCCAGATCCTCAAGTAAAATATCCGCATAATCCGTAATCTTAAAAAACCACTGTTCCAAGTTCTTCTTCGTGACCAAGGTATCACACCGTTCACACCCACCATCCACCACTTGTTCATTAGCAAGTACTGTGGCACATGAAGGACACCAATTCACCGCCGCCTTCTTCTTGTATACCAAGCCATGTTTGTAAAACTCTATAAATATCCACTGAGTCCACTTATAATACCCCGGGTGACAAGTCGCCATTTCCCGATCCCAATCATAGGAAATCCCCATCTCTTGAAGCTGACGCCTCATGTTGGAGATATTTTTCCAGGTCCAATCTGCCGGAGGAGTTTGATGCTTAATCGCAGCATTTTCCGCGGGCAAACCAAAAGCATCCCATCCGATGGGGTGAAGGACATTATATCCGTTCATCCGCTTATAACGAGCAATCACGTCAGAGATTGAATAATTGCGCACATGCCCCATGTGTAAATCTCCCGAAGGATAAGGAAACATAGCCAAGGCATAGTACTTGGGCTTTGAGGAGTTCTCCTCTGTTTGATAGGCTTTGTCCTCTAACCAGTGTTTCTGCCATTTAGATTCGATCTCCGAAAACGAATACTTCTCTTGCATAAATCCGGCCCCCTTAGAAATAAGTAACAGATTATAACATAAGATGAAAATACAAAAATCTCTCGTCCCAAAAGGGACGAGAGGCTTGCTCCCGTGGTACCACCCAATTTCATAAGTGCTTAAGCGATCTTAACGGCTCGCACCGGTGTTCATTGTAACCTGAACACAGCTCCAGGGCGAGTTCTTGAAGTTCCCTACAGCGACTTGCACCTCCCGTCGCCTCTCTTGATGAGGGTTCTCCAATACTACTCCCTATCGTAGCAATGACGTGTTTGATTATCCAGAAAAGTTATACATTCTGACTAGTTTCATAAGAGATGGCTTCCGCATCTTTCCAGAGGCGTTCAAGTTGATAAAATTCACGTTGATCTGGGGTCATCACATGAATCACCAGATCACCGCCACAATCCATCAAAACCCATTTGGCAGTCGGCAATCCTTCGAGATGAATAACCGGAATGCCCAGCTCTGGCAACTTCTGTTCGAGATGATTCGTGATTGCTTTCACCTGAGTCGTTGTATTCCCCGTCACAATCATGCAATAATCCGTAACCATTGAGATTTTCTGGAGATTCAAAAGAGAGATATCTCCACCCTTTTTATCTTCAACGATACTAACCACTTTTTCAAGCATTTTAAGATCCAGTTCCAATAGTAGTTTGCCTCCTTTGTAAATCATCATAGGTTAATTGAGTTAAGGGATGAATAGGGCGTTTGCTTTCCCTTAAGTATATCAAAGTGTGTTCAACACAGGCTAACGTACCCTTTCCTAAATCATCATACAAGGATTGGCGCAAATTGTCCACTTTTGGAAAATCGCGGCTAGCTTCCGTCAGGTCTGCGCTATAAATAAGCATCTCTAATTGGCACATCCCTGGTCTCCCTAACGTATGATTGGCAACTGCCGCAATGACTTCAACATCCTTTAACCCATAATAATGCTCCAGCCAATAAGCTGCAACAGGACCATGTAAAACATATGGATATTGTTCATCTTCAGGATAATTAAGCAACTTCCACCTGCGAGCAAACCTTATTTGGTTTTTCAAAGGGATTTCTTTGGCTAAATCATGGGCTAACCCCGCACAACGGGCCTTAACAGGATCCAACCCATGGTGCCGGGCTAATTCCTCCGCCCAAACCGCAACACTCAATGTATGCTCAAAGCGTTCCGCTGAAAGAACACGAGTCGCCAAATCTAATAATTTTTCAACATCTAAAATCAAGTATCTCCCGCTCCCCTTTATCTCTTCCTCTAATATTATTTCTAAATATTATATCAATTAATCAATAACTGTGCAAAGGTCGGATTACATATGCATTTATTCAATGCAGTAGAATACCCCAGCTTGAAATTCCGTTGAAGGCGCTGACCTACAAGAAAGGAGACCCCTTAGTCGGAGGTCTCCTAATTGGAACGATAGTATTACATTTGTTTTGGTTTTGCTTCATTCACCGTTAGTGGCCTGCCACCAAAATCTTTGCCATTGAGCTCTTCCGCCATACGCGCTGCATCCGGCTCTCCCACTTCGATAAAACCAAATCCACGGGAACGACCGGTTTCGCGATCGGTAATAATCCGACTACTTTCTACCTCTCCATACTCGCTAAAGAATTCTCCGAGTTCTTCTGCAGTAGTATTCCACGGAAGATTTCCGACATAAAGTGTTGTTGTCATGATAACTGTCACCTCTTGCTTGAATTGATTTACTTGATCGTTTTTAGTATGGTCAAATCTAAACAGAGTATGCGAAACATTTTATTCTTCAGTATAAAGCCCTCGCTGTTGGATCAGTTGACGAACCCCCTCAGGCAAAAGGTAGCGGATCGGTTCTCCTCGCTTAACCCTCCTCCGAATATCCGTAGAAGAAATCGCCAAAGCAGGGACTTCCAGATAATGGATTTTACCCAGAATTTCAGGATGTTCTTCTTGCACTTTAAGCAGAAAATCACTCGCATCAAATCCGGGTCGCGCCGCACCAATAAATTGGATCAGCGTGAAGATTTCCTCAGCTTCTCGCCAGGAAAAGATCTCCCTTAGGGCATCCGTTCCCGTGATAAAATACAATTCATAATCTGGCCAAGTTTTGCGCAACATACGTAACGTCTCGACCGTATAAGACGGACCTTCCCTTTCGATTTCAAGGGCAGAACTAGCGAAATCCGAATTATCATTAATTGCACATTCGACCATCTCAAGACGCAACTCTCCGGCCGAAATATCCCTTCGATTTTTATGAGGTGGTATCCCAGTCGGAATAAATAACACTTTGCTTAGCTTAAACTCGGCGCGTGCCATTTCCGCAGCGACCAAATGCCCGTAATGAATCGGATCAAACGTTCCGCCCATAATCCCCAGTCGGGGTTTTTCCAGTGCAGCCACCCGTTTCAAGTCCGTCATAACCGTGATTCTCCTTACACGATTTTAGTCGTCCACTCCTCCAGATTCCACACATCCGTCACCCAATCTTCGTAGAATTCCGGTTCGTGAGAAACAACCAGCACAGTCCCTCTATACTCCGTGATGGCTCTCTTCAGTTCTGCTTTAGTATCCACATCTAAATGATTGGTCGGCTCGTCGAGAACCAGCCAGTTGACATCCTTCAGCATCAACTTACAGAGCCGGACTTTAGCATTTTCTCCACCGCTCAACACCATCATTTTGGTAGAGATGTGTTCACTTGTCAAACCACACCTTGCTAAAGCGCCCCGCACTTCGGAATTAGTCATTCCCGGATACTCTCCCCACACTTCGTCGAGGGCCGTCTTCCCATTTCTACGACTCGATTCTTGTTCGAAATATCCAGGGTAAAGATAATCACCCAGTTCAACTTCACCAGAAACCGCTGGAATATACCCCAGTAAAGTCTTAAGCAATGTCGATTTACCTAACCCGTTAACTCCACGGATTGCCACCTTTTGCCCTCGTTCTAAGGTTAAATCTAAGGGTCGTGTTAACGGTTCATCATACCCGAGGACAATGTTTTTCGCCTCAAAAATCATTTTTCCGGGAGATCTTGCTTCCCTAAATTTAAATTTCGGTTGGATCTTCTCTCTCGGCTTTTCGATCAGTTCCATTTTTTCCAACTGCTTTTGCCGACTCTTAGCGCGACCGGTCGTTGAAATCCGCGCTTTATTGCGCGCAATAAAATCTTCGAGGCGATCCACTTCTTTTTGTTGCTTGTCATAGGCCTTAATCTCCTGAACCTTGCGAGTTTCAAAGAGCGCCATAAATTGTTCATAGTTTCCAGTGTAACGGGTTAATTCCGAATTATCAACGTGATAAATCACATTGATAACTGCATTTATAAAAGGAACATCGTGAGAAACAAGGATAAAGGCATTTTCATACTGGTTGAGATAACGCTTTAACCACTCAATATGCTCCACATCCAAAAAGTTGGTCGGCTCGTCCAAAATTAAAATGCTAGGATTTTGGAGCAACAATTTTGTAAGCAAAACCTTCGTCCGTTGACCTCCGCTTAAATCCGTAACATCTTTGTCCAGACCTATTTCTCCAAGTCCCAAGCCATTGGCGATTTCTTCAATCTTAGTATCAATCATATAAAAACCATTGTGGTCTAAAATACTTTGAATCTCTCCGACATCTTCCAAGAGTTTGTTCATTTCGGTTTCTGAGACGTTACCCATTCGATCATACATCTCTAGGATTTCTGCTTCCAGATCGAACATCCCTTGAAATGCTTCTTTAAGCACGTCTCGGATCGTTTTTCCCTTAGTCAATACCGTGTGCTGGTCTAAATAGCCAACCGTCACGCGATTTGACCACTCAACCTTTCCTTTGTCAGGCATCAGCTTACCCGTAATGATATCTAAGAAGGTCGATTTCCCTTCTCCATTCGCCCCAATCAAGCCAACGTGCTCCCCTTTTAACAAGCGAAAGCTAACATCTTCAAAAATTTTACGACCACCAAATCCATGGCTAACATTTTCTACATTTAATACGCTCACGACTTAACTTCTCCCCTTATTTTCTCTTAATTCCTCATGGCCTTATAGTAAAATAAAACTATTTATTTATCAAACATACCGCCGACTTTGCGACGCTTAATACCTTTTCTCTTTTCCCCGATTTTTTGAGTAGCTTTATGTGGACCGCCTTGTTGAGAACTCTTCAGGTTTTTCTCCGCCACTAATTTTTTCATCTGCTCTAACGTTTTATTATCCATATGAACCTCCTCCAATATAATCGTACTCGAAATCCTATTTTCGTGCACCGCACGCAGCGCAACGCATTTCGTAACTTCATGTATCATTCGTCGTATCTCTGTACCGTCGTCCTCAGTGATCCGTGCTGAGCATACCGCACCGTACTTCATGCATCATGCATCATGCATCGTATATCTTACTTTGTATATCGTATTTCATATTTGTTGCTTAGTGCTTCGTGAATCTCGCTCGGTCCTCCGTGAATCGAGCCCGTGCCTCGTCCATCTGCGTTCGTGCATCGAACCTCGCGCTCCATCTTACGTGCTTTCGAACTTCGAACCTCGTACATCGCGCCTCGAGTTTTGGGCTATCTTTTCTGCCAGCTCATTCAAATACGTCCAACGTTCCAGCAAACTATCTAATTTTTGTTCTAGTGATTGTTGAATGGTTACTAACTCAGTTAGTTTTCCAAAATCACTGCCCATCTCATTCATCTGTTGACTATTTTTTTGAAGTTCCTCTTCCACTTGCGCAATCTGATCGTCAATTTGGGCGAAATCTTGCTGTTCTTTATAGGTCATCTTCAGCGCACGTTCTTTTCTTCGCTCAGACTCTTGTGTTTCCGGTCCAACGTTTTGACGAGGAGACTTTTTAGCCAAAGTCGCTAAGAAGGCTGCTTGTTGTTCGTTCTGCAAAGCCTCTTGCTCAGCAGCATACACCTGCTCACGATAGTCCGAATAATTTCCTACATACGACCGAATGCTTCCCGCACCTTCGAAGGCAAAAATCTTATCCGTAACCCGATCCAGAAAATATCGATCATGAGAGACAGCGATCACCGCCCCGGGAAAATCATCCAAATATGATTCTAAAATCGTCAATGTTTGAATGTCCAAATCATTGGTTGGTTCATCCAATAACAAGACATTCGGAGCCCCCATCAAGATCCGCAAAAGATAAAGCCTTCGTTTTTCCCCACCAGAAAGCTTGCCAATCTGAGTCCACTGTACAGCTGGGGGAAATAAGAAACGCTCTAACATTTGTGAGGCCGTTAAAAAGCCACCATCTGCCGTGGGAATCACTTCAGCGATCGCTTTGACCTCATCAATCACACGACTGTCTGGATTTAATAACGTGTTTTCTTGCGTAAAATATCCCATCTTAACCGTAGCACCTAATTCAAGGCTCCCTGAATCTGGCTTTAAGCGACCAGCGATCAAGTTTAACAAGGTTGATTTTCCACTCCCATTGGGTCCAATAATCCCAATTCGATCATCTCTCAAAAGGATGTAGCTGAAATCCTTGATCACAACCCCGCGGTCTGGAAACCCTTTTTCAACCTCTTGACACTCTAGAATTTTCTTCCCTAAGCGGGACGCCCCTGCTAGCATTTCGATCCGATCAGTATACTCCGTCGGCTTATCAGCCTGTATCTTTTCAAACCGCTCGATCCTCGCTTTTTGCTTCGTCGTACGAGCCTTAGCTCCCCTCCGCATCCAGGCTAGTTCATTGCGAAAGAGATTAAGGCGTTTTCTCTCAGTCGCCTCAACCTGCTCTTCCCGCTCAGCTTTTAATTCTAGGAAACGGCTATAATTACCGGGGTAAGGGTAAAGTTTACCTTGGTCTAATTCTAAGACCCTGCCAATAACGCGATCGAGAAAATACCGATCGTGGGTAATCATCACCAACGCACCCTTGCGTTTATTCAAATACTGTTCCAGCCAATCCACCGTATCATTGTCAATGTGGTTCGTTGGCTCATCCAGAATCAGGATATCCGTAGGATTAATCAGCGCACTCGCTAAAGCCACTCGTTTTTTCTGCCCACCTGAAAGAGTCCCAATTAAAGTGTCGAATTTCGAAATTCCCAGTTTATTAAGGATGGTTTTAGCCTCATTTTCCAGTTGCCAGGCGTCCAGTTCATCCATCTGTTGACCCAGTGCAATCAACACTTGTTGAAGGCTCTGCTGGTCCGGTTTATCATTCAGCTTTTCTAAAGCTATTTCATACTCTCTCAACAATTTCATAACAGGGGAATTCCCCCTAAAAACCTGTTGCAAGACCGTCGCCGAATCTTCAAAATCAGGATTTTGGGGTAGATATTCTAAACGCACTTTATTCCCCGTTGTAACTTTGCCTTGATCCGGCCATTCTACACCCGCTAAAATTTTTAGCAAGGTAGACTTACCCGTTCCATTAACTCCGATGATACCAATTTTTTCTCCATCATCAATTCCAAAGGAAATATCAGCAAAAAGTACTTTTTCACCATAACTTTTCGTCAGATTCTCTGCAGTTAAGATGTTCATGATTATTTCTCTTCTCCTTAGCAAAAGCTGTACAACACCTTATTATATCATAATTCGGCAAACTTTGCCCAAATAAAAAGTCCCATAGCCGTGCCTGTGCACAGTTTATGGGACTTTCGAAGATTTGATCATTATCCTTAGCACTAATAATTTTAGGAATTACGAGCCTCTTCTTTGGCTATTCCGTTTAATATTTCATGAGCGCCTCGCAGTAGGGCTCCAACTATTTTAGCCGACTCCAGCTTCAGATTATCCCGCTCAATTGCAGAAACGGAGCTCTTCTCATCCATAGACTTGATACGTTGACGACTTTCTTCTGACTCTTTAAGCATAATATTCATCTCATCTTGACTTGAGCGCATAATATTCATGCCTTGATTCATACCATGCATGTCTAGTCTTAGTAAGTCCATGTCCAGTTTCATAACTTTCATCCTAAAATCCCTTGAAAAATTATACCTACACAGACTCATCCACATTAAACGCCTTATAGATCGCCTTTTGATCTTTGGTTAGTGGAAATAGAATTCGAGTCCCATTTATTATTTGTAAGCGAAGTTTCGACAGAGAAATCAGCAACTTCTTCATAGTCATCCTTTTGTATAGTTCTT
>Ga0209347_1001314_pt1 | contig 42390 bp, 40 predicted proteins | sample AutmiccommuBRH23_FD_187382 | JGI IMG/M metagenome (GOLD analysis project Ga0209347, IMG submission 187382) | Deep subsurface microbial communities from Mt. Terri, Switzerland - Autotrophic microbial communities BRH/23 (SPAdes) (version 2) | ecosystem: Environmental > Aquatic > Deep subsurface >... | reverse complement strand
GTGCGTTCCGTCGTAGTAGTCATCCGCGCGTCAATCCTTCCTGTTACTTTCTACACAATATGTGCCCAAGCTTAAGAAGGTGCGGACTTGCCAGCGGAAACTCCTGAAGAAACAGCAGACCACAAAACGACGTGTTTGTCGGCCTCAAGCCGCTCTGGAGTACCGATCCCGATGTGAAAATTTACAGCGTGACCTAACCTCTAATTTCAAGCCCTCAAAAAGTTGTGTCCGATAAAAACCACTTATGAAAATGAGGCTGTCTCGCAACAGCCCCTTTATTTAGCCTATCAGTTAATTGGACATGCCTATTTTTCCATGGGCATATTTGGATCTGCTGCCCACTCATAAATGGATGCCTCGTAGTTTCTAACTTTATCAAAGCCAACGGCTCTGAGGACCGTGCTAAGGTAGCCCGATCTCATACCCATAGTTCAGTAAACTACAAAATCGTCTTCAGGTGTGCAACAGCCACAAAATTACATGTAACTTATGGACAAACGGTTATTCCCCGTCCCCAAAGACAATCTCCACAAGTCAACGATATCTTTCATACCTAGTGAATCTCCTCTCGATTCTCAACTTATTGATACATTTATAGCCTTATTCCACCTAATAAACACGATTTTTATACGACATCTATACTTGCAGTCCATGTTAATACTAATTTTTATTACTCGTTTCCCAATTCTTGCTTAACCAAAAGAAGGTGCTGTTTAGGAACTTATCCTTTATCCCGAGGCCAAACTGCGATTGAGGAGATGGAAAAAACTACCCGACAAGGATCCCCGGGTTGAAACGGACGATGATCGGATTTTCCGTCATTGAACGGGACATAAGCCTGAAGATCATAGTCACGTTGCCTATGTGCTAACGTAGAATTATCTGAGAGAGAAGCCCGATCTCCGGCTAACTGAATAAACACAAATTGCCCGTCAGGCGTAGGAATCGTTTGAACAATTCGCCCAGAAAAACTATTTTCCGGGTCCCTGCCTCGTGTACCAGGGTCCTGCTCGACAATAAGCTGAGCAGTTCGAATTCCCAAGGAAAGTTTGTCTTGCTTTAGAGTATTGGGAATGGTGAGATGCACGTTTAATTCTTCTACCCAGAGTCGGGCCGTTTCCCCGTACCGTTCGATGACCGTTCCATCAAAAATGTTTTCTGTCCCCGTAAGGCGGGCGACGGTGCGGTTAGCCGGCTGGCGAATGATCTCGTCCTTCGTGCCTAACTGAATAATCTTGCCATTGTCCATAACAGCTATATTAGAACACAGCCGGAACGCTTCTTCCAGGCTGTGCGTGACTAGAATCAGGGTACCGGAGAAGGCATTTCTCACATCGATGACTTCTTTTTCCATCTTCTTTTTTACTTGGCTATCTAAAGCGGAAAAAGGTTCATCTAAGAGGAGCAACTCTGGGTCTGTGACGAGTGTCCTGGCCAAAGCTACCCGCTGTTGCTGCCCACCAGAAATGTACTGAGGATAGCGTTTCTCCAACCCTTTAAGCCTTAACCTTTCTAGGATCGAATCAACTTTTTCCTGTCTTTCTCGCTTGTGTCGATGATTAAGACCAAAAGCGATGTTTTGCTCCACTGTAAGATGAGGGAAAAGAGCATAATTTTGAAATAGAAACCCGACATGACGTTTATAAGCCGGAACAAAGATGCGCTCACTGGAATCATAGAAGACAGTGTTCCCAACTTTAACATACCCCTCATCCGGTTGTTCTAAGCCAGCAATCATGCGTAAAGTCATACTTTTTCCGCATCCCGAAGAACCCACTAAAGCTAAGGAGGATCCTTCAGACAGTTTAATATCAACTTGAAGTGAGAAGAGTTCCAAGGCTTTGGAAATCCGGACTTCGATCATCGATTTCCTCTCCTTCCAACCTGTCGATTGAGTAGATTGATCAAGATCAAAACCATAAGTGCGGTACCTGCCATAATTAAGGCTAAAAGATTAGCGGTCGACTGATCTCCGGCTAACATAGCATTGTAAATGGCAATAGGCATAGTCAGCGTTTCACCCGGAATGCCACCCGAGACCATGAGCGTCGTGCCAAAATCCCCCAAAGCCCGAGCAAACATGAGCACAAGTCCAGCAACGATCCCTTTCCAAGCGTTGGGAATGACAACACTGAAAAAAATGTTGAGTTCAGTCCTGCCGAGAACACGGGCGGCATCTAAAAGATTGGACGGGATTCCCTCGATGGCGGAACGGGCCGTTTTAATGAAAAAAGGGATTGAAACAACGGTAGCAGCGATAATCGCTCCTCGGGTTGTAAACACAAGAGGGGTTCCGAGTCTTTCAGCTAGTTGTCCGATCCAACTATTCCGGCCTAGAATGACCAGTAAGTAGTATCCGAGAACGGTTGGCGGCAAGACCATGGGTATACTAATCAGCGAATCGAGAACCTCCCGCCCTTTCCATTGGGTATTCCCTAAGTACCAGGCGATCGGCAACCCGATCAGCAGCCCAATGAAAGTGGCAGTTAAAGCCAAACGCAAGGAGAGATAAAGAGGCGTTAAATCTGATATGCTCATAGTTACAACCACTTTCCAAGACTTCTTATAGCTATAGTTTTACGATACCTTTGTACACTGGGGCCTTCAAAAACTCTAAATTTTAGATTATCTTATTTTTTTACAAATTCATCTGGAAGTAGGAATCCATAGTTTTTCATGACTACACGACCCTTTTCTCCGTTGACATAGGCCATAAATTTACGGGCATTTTCTTCCTGCTTCGTCGTTTTCAAGATAGCCATTGCTTGATTAAGAGGAGCGTGCCAGGAACCGTCAATCAGAGTAAAATCCACTTCATCTGGTTTATAGATGGAAAGAGCAATAATCGCAGCATCCACATTTCCTGACTTGAGGATAGCTAGAGTGTCTTGTATATTCTGTCCATAAACCATTTTTTGTTCTACATTGACCCACAGGTTGCGGTATTCTAGAGCTTGTTTAGCGGCTTTGCCGTAAGGGGCGTGCGACGGTTCGGCAATGGCAATTTTCTTGACCATAGGATTGTCTGCTAAGTCTTGTAAATCCGTGATACTTAAATTGCTTCCTTTCAGAGTGGCGATACCGATTCTTCCTTGGGCATAGAGCTGTTGAGTGTCCGCTAAAATTAAGCCTTTTTTGTTAAGTGCCTCAATATAAGCAACATCGGCCGCTGCAAAAATATCATAGGGGGCTCCGTTTTCGATCTGCAGGGCAGTCGTTCCCGTGGAACCAAAGGTTATCTCGGTAGGGATATTTGTCTCCTGCTCGAATTGAGTAGCGATTTCCTTAAATGCCAAGGTTAGATCAGCAGCGGCCGCAATCCGAAGTTTTGAGGTAGTTGATGGTGTATTTTGGCCAGGCGCTGCGCACGCAGTTACACCGAAAAGAATGATTAATGATAGCATAACTAACCATAAAGTACGATTAATACTCTTGACCATAAAACGAACCTACTTTCTTTATTAGTATTTGGTCCTGACTCAATTAACTCGTCAATATATAATGCGCTACTCTAGAAGCGACTATCACGGTTCCTTTCATCTATTCCTTTTCAGAAGAATTCTGCGAATTAAAACGGCTCCACAGGAAAGTGGAGCCGTCATGTAATCGAAAGCAATTAAATGCGACCACCTCCTTTTCAAAGTGAAGGCATATCCATTTCTAGACATACCCTGAGGGCGTTAAAGCCCTGGCCGATGAACCATGGATTTTTCTCTTTAGATTAATCGGCTCGGAGAGTAGATTTTATTCAGTTGGGAGAGAAAATTTACCTTTCTAAGTAAGATTAACACATCTTATTATTTCTGTCACTAACCTATGTCTACTATAAATTCATTGGCACGGGAACAAGACTTTATACCTAATGTGTTTAACTGGTTTGTTGCATGACTTGACAGTGACATTTAATGGCTAATACAATTCACCTTAAGAGCAATTGTATTTTTTTCTAATAGGCAAAAAGGTACTAATATGATTCAAATAGGAGGAGTTTTTATGATTCAAGTGGCTATTCCTGGCCGAGGGGACCTTAACCTAGAAGTATTAATCCTCGATTACAACGGAACATTAGCTTTAGACGGGCAAATGTTTGAATCTGTTAAGGAAAGTCTCAACCGTTTATCTGCTTTTCTGGAAATTCACGTTATAACTTCAGATACCTTCGGTAGTGTAGAACAGCAATGTGAAGGATTACCTGTTCAGGTAAAAGTATTGGAGACTATAGATCATACCCAAGAAAAGGCAGCTTACTTATTGCAGTTCGATTCCCGGGAAGTTGTTGCCATAGGGAACGGTGCCAACGATCAAGTAATGCTTGAAAAGGCGAATTTAGGCATTGCTGTCATTGGATTGGAGGGAGCCTCCCTGCAGACTCTTAAGTCGGCGGATTTAGTGGTGAATAAAATCGAAGACGGCTTTGGTTTGCTCTTAAAAACTCAGCGTCTCAAGGCAACCCTAAGACGTTAAAGTACAACAGAGCCTTATTAAAAGATGATCTTTCATCTTTTACCTATTCACACTAGGCATAATAAGCATTAATAGGCCTATGGTTGTAAGCAGAGTTGGACAAGGAATAACTCCTACAGGTGAAACTGCCAGAAGCATAAAAGCATTTTTGTCCACAAATTCAGGGTACCACAATCCCAGGAAAATAAAAGCAAGGGCAATTACAATTATCCATTTACTTTCAGTTCTTTGAATATTTTCCTTCCTCCTAAATAGTTGCACTAGTGCGGCTAATGCTAATATGCCGAAGGTAACGGCATGAAAAGGATTCCCAAAAACAAGTGCATTGATTGTGACTGATAACAGCAGAATACTTACGGCTGTTTGAAATATCCATCGTCTTAAGTTCTCTTTGGTTACCACGAATAATGCAAACAGAGCCAGCCCCTCAATGAACCATTCTTCCTGGCACAGTTTTTTAGTCTCTTCTAGCTTTTGACTAAAGGTCTTTATAAAGTCTACATAGGATTTTTCTAGTTCCTTAAGATGAAAGACCTTATCTACAAAAGACACCATAGTTTCATGAATTGTCATCTCCCCATACATTTCAACTACTCCGGTGTTCAAATTAAAGCCAGTTAATATCTTTTGAATTTCACCAGTCTGATAGTAGGGGCTAATCCAGGTATTTGTACATAAGATACCAAATCCATTTTGCTGCAATTTCTCCAAAATACTTGCCCTAGGAATGTCTGGATCACCTGAATTGAAACGCGACGAGAAAAGCAACTATCTCGGAGAATTTCGTGAACGCATAATTCGAATCCTGAGTAAAAAGCAAGTTGCTCAAAGCTTCATCTACCCCGAGATTATCGAAGCGTTAAACCATAAGCAGAGTTCAAGAATGCTCATCAATGGGGAATTAAGGGATCAATTGACGGATAAATACATAGCACTGGCTAGGCAAATTGCAAAACCATACACCGTGATTAATGACCCCGGGCTAAAAGGCGAAACCGGGTTAGTCGTGGTAAGCGATCAAGCGGTCGACATTGACGACATAGAGGTAAAAACGAGGGAGTCTGAATAGACTCCCTCGTTTTCTTTAATACCTTGTATTTGAAATCTGAATTGCTCTATCTAAGCTAACTTAGTATAGTTAACACATTATCTCAATTAAATCCTTTTTTAGACATCAATATCTCTAGAACTTGGAGGAATCTTCTATGATCAGTCCACTCTCATCTGTTGCACGCCAGTTTGGCACTAATTGGTTCACTGTTGTCATGGGAATTGGCGTTGTTGCCGCTCTAACCTATACATCCCCTATTCCCATACCCGGACTACAGTCAATAGGTATAGCCTTTTTTCTCTTAGCCAATGTAATTTTTATCCTCGCTCTTGGCTTATGGTCCTGGCGCTGGATCTGCCACACGGACGAGGCTTTAAAGGATTTTTCCGACCCTAGTAAGCTTCTCTTCTATGGTGCTTTGGCAATGAGTATCAGTGTAATTGGCAATGATTATTTGGTGATTGGCATACATCTGCTCACGCCGGCAACTGCCATCTTAATCAGTAAAACCCTCTGGATTTGTGGAGTTATAGCCGCTCTATTTACAGTTGTTACCATACCCTATCTGCTCTTTGTCTCCCACCAAGTTTCACTTGAGGATACCCATGCCAGTTGGTTGATTCCAGTCGTCCCCCCTATCGTGGCCGCAGCTATCGGTGCCAAGCTCATTCCTTATTGGAGTACCTTTTCTTGGCAGTTTTTCTTTACTATTCTCATTTTAGCCATGTTTGGTATGACTTTTTTCTTATTTATTATGATCAGCAGCCTGTATTATTCCCGGCTTGTCTATAGTGGTAAAATCGCTGGGGGCTTTGTGCCAAGTGTTTGGATTGTTATCGGTCCTATCGGAATGTCTATGACCCTTTTCAGCACTCTTCCGGTGGTCACTCAACCCTTCTTAGACACTTGGAACTCAGGATTTCAGGCCCTTGGTATGATCTTCGCGGTTTCCATGTGGGGTGTTGGGCTCTGGTGGATCGTGATTGCCAGTCTCTATTCCCTGCTGCATCTAGCCAAAAAAGAGAGTAAAATTCCCTTTAGCCTTGGCTGGTGGAGCTATGTCTTCCCACTCGGAAGTTTTACCACAGGAACCTACGCCTTGAACGATCTTTTGGGGCATTCTTTCTTTGCCGTCGCAGGATTCCTACAGTTCATAGCCTTAATCGGGTTCTTTAGCCTTGTCTTGACCAAAACCATGATCGGTGTTTTTAACGGCTCTTTGCTATTATCTAAATCTCCACAGCTTTACCCTCTTCAACAAAAACTCATAACTAAAACGATTGGGTTACGTTTTGATTCCTGACAAAACACTTTGAAATACTATTTCACTTCCAAGTATCGCTCGATCCAAGGGGCGCTTTTTTAGAAATAATGTGGAATTTCTATGTTATTAGCCACATATCCCCATCTTCTAGCTATTCAAGAATTGAAAGGTCAAACTTCGCTGCGAGCTCGTTGAGTTCTTGAAGTAGCCCTTCATTTATAGGAATTCCATTCTTTTTTCGTTCCTCAGCTATTGATTGCCGTCGTTCACCAGGAATTCGAATGACATCGACTCCGTCCGCTCTCGGAACATCTTTAATTTCCCCGATCATATCGGTCATTCTTTGGGCATAATCCTCAAAGGGCATGAGTCGTGAGATATTTAAGGCGAAAAAGCTATGCCCTATATTGACTGGTTCAAGATAATCGTCGTAAAGCCATCCTACGTGCGTTCCGTAAGCGGAGCCACTAATAATCCCTGACATGACCTCGACCGCCAAAGCCAGTGCATATCCTTTCGCTCCACCGACAGGCAAAACTGCTCCTTGCAGTGCTGCTTTGGCATCCGTCGTCGGATTTCCATCCTTATTGATGGCCCATCCCTCAGGAATCGAACGTCCTTCCTTTGCCGCCAAAATAATATTTCCACGGGCAACGGTTGAGGAAGACATATCAATCACAATCGATTGATCTCCGTTTGGAAATCCGTAAGAAATCGGATTCGTTCCGAAATAAGGACTTTTCCCTCCCCAGGGTGGAATTCCACAGGGCGAATTCGTATATGCTTGCCCGATCATTCGCTCTTGCGTGGCCATTTTGCAATAGGTTGACGCTGCTCCAAAATGATTACTGTTCTTAACCGTAACGAAACCAAGACCATACTCCTTGGCAAGCTCAATCGCTAAGGCCATGGAACGATAGGCCACTAGTTGTCCCAGACCGTTATCCCCATCGACACTTGCTACTGCATCATACAAGTTTTTTCGAATTGACGGCTTGGGATTAATTCTTCCATTCAAAATGCGAGATAGATATATGGGTAAACGACTAACTCCATGGGTATCAACCCCATCTAAGCTAGTATCCACAAGGATCGAGGAAACGATTAGTGCCTCATCCTCTGGGACCTCGACAGCCATCAAAAGGGCTTTGCAAAAGTTTTCGAGCGTATGCGAAGAATAATGTTGCTTCATTATTGTCCACCCCTTCTTAGTGGTTATATGTTTTTACTATTGTTTCATAATTAAGGGTTTAAGGTTCAATTCATTACTAATTTAAAATCAACAACCCGCGAAATTTAAACAGTCAACATTCAATCCGAACTTTGAAATATTTGATAGTTTAGCGAAAGAAGGAATCCGAACATATTTATTGTGATTTGTGCAAATCGAACTCATGATCTCCGTCTCTTCTTTTCTTATTACATGTTGTAATAAGAACGAAGTCAAAGTTCAGATTTTACCTTATGTATGGAAAGTCAAAAAACGCCAGGTGCAGAATATTCATCCTGCACCTGCACCCAAACACTAAACCTAAAAGAAGTAAATATTAGGCTATTAGTTAAAACAGCAAACCAGCTGGAGTCGGCACGAGCAGGAAAACTGTAAATGTTAAATATAACACAGCAGAAACTCCAATACTAAAAATTGCCGAGACTATCAAAGCAGGAAGTGTAAACCCTCTTTCGTTCAGATACCAGGACCCTAAAATTAAATAAACAAAAGTGGAGACATAGAACCCGATATAGATGACGCAGGCTACATACACAAATGTAGCTAAGACAATGACCGTTGACTTTACCCAGTCGAGTTCTGATTCCCCTTCTTCACCCTTTTCAGCGGCATTTGTTCTGATGCCCCTTATCAGCAGATAAAGTCCACTTACGAACAGAAAAACCTCAAGGACAAAGGGCAAGGCATTACTGCGTTCACTCAGTTCGAACCCTTGAACCATAAAGACGATGGCTACTAAAATACTAACCAATCCAGCAAGTAAATCAGCTTTACGCTTAGTCATTTGCTCCCGCCTCCTTTTTACAACGGTACTTGGACAAGAACATTGGGGTCAGCACTGAAACAAGAGTCAAAATTATTAATAATAGAGAGATCGGGTGGGTAAAGAAAACTTTAAAAACAGAGCCTTCAGCACCCGCAAGCGATATAGATCGACTTAGATTATCTTCCACGATGGGTCCCAGAATAATTCCCAGAGCCATAGCGCCAGTGTCAAAGCCGATTCTCCCACCAAAGTATCCAACGAGACCAAAGAAAATCATAACCATAACATCAACCATACTGTTTCTAATAGCATAGGAACCAATAATAGAGAGGGCAACTATAGCCACGCCTATATAGGAAGTTGGTACATTAAGCACCTTAGCCGTCCCTTTGATAAGGACTGATCCCACGAAAACCATAGCGATGTTAACTACAATTAAAGAAACAATAAAGGTATAGGCAAGATCAGCGTTATTTATAAAGATCTTAAAGCCAGGTTGAATACCGTGAGCTAACAAGGCACCCATAATAACCGCTGCAACAGCACTACCAGGAATACCTAAGGTTAACATCGGAATCAAGCTGCCGCCGATGGTCGCATTGTTGGCTGATTCGCTGGCAACAACCCCTTCAATAGCGCCTTTTCCGAAATTGCACTTATTATCATCCCAACGTTTTGCTTCATTATAAGAGATAATGGATGCAATCTCTCCACCAGCACCCGGCAAAATGCCTACAAATGAACCAATGACGGAGGAACGCAATAAATTAGCCTTTGTCTTCTTCCATAGTATCTTTGCCGTACGCAGAGTTGCACCTTTTTTGCCTTTATATGCTGCAATAAATTTTTTTTTGCTCCCAACTAGGATAATAACCTGAGAAAAGGAGAAAAGACCAATCATGGCTGGGATCACTTCAATACCCTGAACTAAAGAATACGAACCAAACGTAAAACGAGGTAACCCTTCAAGGGGGTCAAGGCCAATGGTACTAATGGTCATACCCAAAGCACCAGATATTAATCCTTTCACTACGTTACCCTGAGACATGGCGGCAATCGTACTAAGTCCGAAGATACAGAGCCAGAAAAATTCCGGTGCTCCGAATTTGAGTGCCAATTGTGCCATTGGAGCAGCTAGGAACAAAAGAAACAAAGTCCCTATCACTCCACCGAAAGCAGAAGCTAATAAGGAAGCATTTAAAGCACCTTCAGCGTCCCCTTTTTGAGTCATTGGCCAACCGTCAAAAGTAGTTGCCACTGAAGAAGGGGTACCCGGAGTGTTAATTAAAATCGCAGAATTAGAACCCCCATAGATTGCTCCGGAATAGATTGCCCCGAGCATAACCAAGCCACTAATTGGATTCATGGCAAAGGTAATCGGAACCATCAAAGCTACTCCCATGGTGGCCGTAAGACCGGGGAGCGCACCAATGATGATACCTCCAGTAAGACCGGCGATTATGAGTAAGAAATTAAAGGGTATAAAACTGTTTACAAACCCTTGTATAATGTGTTCGAGCATATTTCCAGCCTCCCTTTACAAATAGGAGGGGCAGGTGACCAGTCTGCCCCGTCCCCCTGTCAATTTGCTAAACTGATAGTTCTATTACTTGAGCAAATTAAACTTGGTTAAGAGGTTTTTATTGTACTCTTGTTGTTCATGAACATACTTATCAAACTCTTCCCCTGACATATTGTCAGTAGGCTGTCCGGCTTTTTTCATGTCTGCAAGATATTCTGGATCCTCTTGAATTTTCTTAAAGGAGTCGCGGAGGAATTTCACTTTTTCAGGATCCGTACCTTTTGGTACTGCAAATCCACGTCGAATATCGGATACTAGATCAAGTCCAGTTTCTTTGAGAGTTGGAACGTCGGGTAAGAAATCATTACGCTTTTCAGATGCGATTCCTAATATACTCATATTTTCCATACTGCGCATGACATCATTGACGTTACCGATCATAAGATCGATTTCTTTACCAAGAAGCGCTGCGTTTTGATCGGCTGCACCTTTGTAAACAACCTGGGTAACTTCAATACCTGTTTTGTCTTTAAGGTCAAGCAGCATCATATGATGACCGGTAAACGTACCGACAATACCTACTTTAAGCTTGTTAGGATTGGCTTTGGCAAAATCAATGGCTTCTTTCCAGGTTTTAAACTGACTACTTTTCTCAACCGCTAAAACTTGAGGATCAGTCACTACCTGAGAAATATACGCGAAATCATCAATACTAAATTGGGCCCCTTGTGCCATAGGTTGAAGAATCATGTGGGGTACATTTAAACCACCGAGAGTATAACCGTCGGGTTCAGCCTGAGCGATGGCACCAAAACCGATTGCTCCGCCGGCACCAGCCTTGTAGTTAAATACCCATGGTTGTTCAGGAACATATTTATTCCAGTACTTTTGCATAAGGCGCGCTTGGATATCACTGGAACCGCCGGCACTAAAGGCAATGACCATATTTAGTGGCTTAGTAGGGTACTTTTCTTTAACAACTGTCGATTTTTGACCACATCCTGTTAAAATAAGGGCTAAAACTAAGACCATGCCTACAATCGAAACCAAAATCTTGTTTTTCTTCATCACTTCTAACTCCCCTTTTTTTATAATTTTTTCTAATCCTATTGTTTTATACCTACCTTCAGTAGATAAACACCTCTATGTAAGATAGATATAAGGTTAACATTTACGTTCCTCCTGGATCCCTCGTTTAAGGTCTTGCATTCAAATATTATTAATAATAGGTATCATTGAAGATGCATATGGCAAGACGGCTACCTCCGGAGAAGTATAATTAGGCAGAGCCATATCTAATGCTTCTTGCAATGAAGAAGCAACTTCTACCATCAAAGTTTTAGCAAGTGTAGGAGAAATCTGATCGGAAACAATAATTGTTCTAGCTTTTACTAATGTTCGTGCCCAAAGGTAAGCTTTATGAGGCCCTATCACAAACTCTTTGGATGAAATTGATTCCACCACTTCACGAGGGGTTTTATGCAACGCCATTTCCTGTTCAAAGCTTTCTTCCCCTGACCCTTCGATACACTGTGCAACTAGAATAATGGTTCCGCCTTCTTTAACGATCTGAGAGGCAGGAGTTAGTGCCTTCTGCGCTTGGTAAAGATTTAAGTCTTTTGGAAACCCTCCCGGTGAGGCAATCACTACATCGGCTGGATTCATAGGCACTCCGAAAATCCCTTTGGCATATTCCGCTCCTTGACGATGAGCCTCAACCGGATGTCCGGCAACTGCATTCACCACCTGTTTCTTATCATTAAGAATAACATTGACAACCATATCAACGCCAACTATTGTCCCGATATCTTCTAAGTCCAGACGAGCCGGATTATCTTCTAAACGACCTAATTCTGCCCCAGGGCTAAATAACCGAGCGTGATTACCGGTGATTGTAGGACGGCCTCCTAAACCAATAACAGCTCCTTTAACTCCTGCTGTAAAGCCCATAAACTGATGAGCATCAATCATTCCAGTTACAATACGGTAATCGGCTTGGTTAAAATATTTATTGACATGTACTGGAGTTCCCTGTGCAGAAGTCCCTAAAAATGTTAACATTTCCTCATTATCCGCATCATGGGCAACAATATTTTTAATCCGTCCTAATAATTCTTCTCCTAAAATATACTTTAAATCCTCAGGTGTAGCTGGGCGATGTAATCCTCCACCTACAAGAATAATTATCCGGTCTTCAGTTATTCCCAATTGATTTAACCACGCAAAAAGTTCTTCTAAAATCAATCGGCTTGGCACCGGACGTGTAAGATCACTTACAGCGATAGCAATTTTATGAGCCTTGAGCAGTTTATCTTGATTAATATCTCCGATTAAATTTTCTATAGCTAAACGGATCTGCGATGATGGGTCTAGCTCTGGTACAACCTGACGTAGTTTTCCATACATGCATTGTACTGATTCGGGTACATTACAAGACTGTTTTTCTCGTCCATAAGGAACCTCAATTTCCATACTTTTCCCCTTCCAAAAAAGGCGATCATTACTATTGATTGTTTTTTTTAGTACATGACAGAGATTAGAAAGGGGTTTAAGATTTAATAGTCACTCAATTAAATCTTAAACCCCAGGACTCAAACAGCGTACATTTAATCCTCACCTCATAGAATAACCCTCATTTTAGGAAAGTATTAATTACGCGCTTGGATAGAGTCGTGTCAGAACAAATTCTTTATGGTTCAAGGCTTCTGCATCCGTCAAGCGACCGCGTGCAGTTTTCACGATACACTCCATCACTTTATCAGCTGCTTGTTCCATGTTTATTTCACGGGACAGTACTCCACTAATGTTCACATCGATATGCTCAGACATATTGATGCAAGTATTCGGATTAGCGGACATCTTGACCACGGGCTCGATGGGATTCCCAACGATATTACCTTGTCCTGTGATAAAGATGTGTAAAGTTGCGCCAGCAGCCATCATACTCGTAACACACTCAGCTGCCGCTGAGGAAGTATCCATGAAGTAGCGTCCTGGTACGGTCGGCTCTTCACAGGGAGCAAGCACTCCGATGATCGGGGTCTTTCCTGCTTTTGTGATATTGCCAAGTGCTTTTTCCTCGATAGTCGTTAAACCACCAGCAATATTACCTTGAGTCGGCTGAGTTCCCAAAAGATCAGCACCCTTGGACTCGATGAGATCCATATAGTCTTTATGAATCTTAAGAAATTTCGCTCCGAGTTCAGGAGTTGCGAAGTGTTTGGCAAGAATGTGCTCAGCGCCCGTTGTTTCCGGAGTTTCACCAAAGATTACAGTGCCACCCATTTCAACTAAGCGGTCTCCAACAACTCCCGCTGTTGGGTTACTAGCCAAGCCAGTAGTCGTATCAGACTCACCGCATTTGAAGCTGACGACCAGATCTTTGAGCTCACACTCTACTTTTTCTAAGGAAGTAGCATATTGGACAAACTCATGAGCTTTGCGGGAAGCTCTTTCGATCGTTTTCAGATCGCCATACCCTTCGATACCGAAATACGCTACAGGTTTACCCGTCTCAGCAATTCCATCAGCAATTAGCTTAGCCCAGTTCGGTTCGATTCCGATGATCACGACAGCTGCAACGTTCGGGTTGCGTCCAGCACCAATTAAGGTTTTGAAGTGCAACTCTAGATCAGCACCAAATTGAAGGCGTCCATAAGGATGGGGAATTGCCAATGTTCCAGCTATATTGTGTTCCACTGCCAAACAAGAAGAATTGGATAAATCATCCACTGGGATAATTAGCACATGGTTGCGGATGCCGATACGACCATTATCTCTCTTATATCCTAAAATCTTAGTTTCCATAATCCCACCTCGCAGTTCTTAAGTTATGTGTGTGTACCCAATCGCCGATTTTAACATCTGCGGTTGCAACGCCTATGTTCTCACCATATTTAAGGATAGTTTCACCCTTCGTAATCCCTTGAAGTGCGATTTTGTGACCGAGCGGAATATCGTGGTTTGACTTCACGTGATATTCTTTACCACTATGGAGTTCAACCCCTAGTACTTCTTCGCCAGCTTGAATGTCTTGGATAGCAACGCCTACGTAGTCGCCATCATTGTGAACTAAAAATTTGTGGCTGCTCATGATAACCCTCCTCTTTTAAGATTTAACCACTCCTCACGCATTGTTTCCCCATTTTTTCAATGCAATAGTGGTATGTTGTATGTGGTATTACCATGAATAAATACTAACTCTTTTCTTTCCTTTTGTCAACAGGACATAAAAAAAGATTTACCTATTTCAATCCATCCAATAGAAATAAGTAAATCTTTTTCTTAAGTATTTTTCTAACCTATTCCCAGTCCTGCGGAGCATGAGCAACAGATTGAATAGCTTCTTTAACATTCGCTAAATGACTCAGCATTCTTTGATGTGCTAATTCCGAATCTCTTTGATTAATGGCTTCAACAATTGATTCATGATCCAGAACGGATAAACGTTGTCGCCCTGGAACCATTAGCACTCTGGCTCTATTTTCTCCGAGTAAATCTAATAGGTTTACCATCAGTCTCATCAGGACCCGATTACCTGCAGCCTCCACGATCTTCAAGTGAAATTCTGCATCAAGTAAAGCGAGTTTCGACTCACTCGTATCCCCTAATTCTTTTCCTTTACGAACAATATGCTCTAGTTGCTGAATATCCTGTTCGCTCGCGTTCTGAGTACACCAAATCACTGCTTGGCTTTCTATAACTTCCCGGACCTGAAATAGCTCTTCAACGGTCCCCCGTGAGATTTGAAGTAGGGAAGCTAATCGTGAGACATCTTCCTCTCCATCCACTTCGTTAATATAAGCCCCCATACCATGCCGGATCGTTACTACACCTAACCCAACCAGCATTTTTAGAGCGTCCCGGATCACTGTCCGACTCACAGAAAACATGATGCACATTTCGCGTTCGGGAGGTAACTTATCACCCGGCTTAAGTTCGCCGTTATTAATTACTTGCATAATCTGATTTACAATGCTTTCGGATAGGTTACCATAAAATTTAACGGGTTCAAACATAAGCGTCCACCGACCTTACTTTTAATACAATGGTATTATATCATACCCAGTCAACATATGTTTGGTACTAGGTACTCAAGGCAAAAATTCAACACTCCACGTTTGGGTTACGCTATTATTCCTGTCAAAACGCCTTAAAATATACAAAGGTCTGGCTGCTACCCTCAAAAGGTAATCAGTTAGACTCTCTTGTTTTAACTTAAACATCTATTCCCTTGCGGGCTGATTCACTCGCCGAAGTTAGTAGCTCATGAGTAAAAAGTTGTTCCGTGAAAACTTCCACTGCCTTAGACTGTTCATGGTTCTTTGATGTTATTAACGAAAAATAACGTGTTAAACGCTTCCCTTTTATCCGAATAGCCGTAAGTTCTCTAGCCTTTAATTCTTTGCGGACGATCCAATTGGAGACAAGGGCAATTCCTAGCCCAGCTATCACTGCTTGCTTGACAGCTTGACCGCTTCCCAAAATATATGATTTTTTAACCTGAATTCCTCGATCTTTAATTAGCTTGTCGCTGAAGGCACGAGTTCCGGAGCCGCTTTCTCTCAAAATCCATACTTGATCCTGCAGATGATCCGCGGTAACGATTGGCAGTCTAGCCAAGGCATGTTGATTAGGCACCACTAAAATAATCTCATCCTCCATTAACGGACGGATAATAAGGTCTGAATGACTGACTTCTCCTTCCACAAGGGCAAGGTCCAAATGGTTAGCTCGAACTGCATGACTAATCTCTTCCGTATTGGCGATTAACGTTTCAATCCCTACTTTCGGAAATTGAGCCGCGAATTCAGTCAATACAAAGGGTAAAATATACTCTCCAATCGTATTGCTTGCCCCAACTTTCAATCCCCCTGTGACCACATTCGATAACAAATCAATTTCCTCTTTGGCCTTATCATATAAAAGCAAGATGTTCTTAGCATATCCATAGAAAATCTCGCCTGATTGAGTAAGTTCCAAATGTTTTGGCGAACGATTAATAAGTTTTGTGCCAAGTTCATTTTCTAAATTCCGAATTTGTAAACTCACACTGGGTTGGGATATATATAGTTCTTCAGCAGCACGGGAGAAATTCTTGAGCTCCACGACTGAAATAAAGATTTTTAAGGGATCGGTGATCATTGACTACACCTCTAGTTTCTAATATCCGGCCAAATAGATTCGTATAATGATACTTCTTTTCCTACAATTCCGCAACGTCCTAAACCCTTTTACAATACCCCTTTTTCCAGACGAATATCCTTTTAAAGCCTAGACTCATCATGACCGCCGCCACAATCAGCCAAACAGCAGTGTCTCAAGAACATCCCTTCCGATAGGTTTTACCTCTCGATGCTGTCTTTCATTCCGAGATGTACGCTGGCAAGTTTAAAGGCTTTTGGAAGGGCTAGGATATTAGGGTTGCTTCCTACATATTTGTTGGCATCCATTAATGCTTCTTCAAAAGTAGCTCTCGTTTTCATTCCCATACTGCGGGCATAGCCTGGTTCATAAGCGCCAACGATATAGAGAGCGGAACAATGTTGTTCTACTATATGTCCGCAGGATATCATTGAGAAGGCATGATAAGGGTGGTAGCCATAATTGAAACGATATTTATCAATATATTCTTGATTATTTGCAAAATACTCACCGTACTTTTCAAGGTCAGGAAGTGTATTGTGGTAGTTTTTTTGGAAAAGGTCATACACCGCCCTGTAGGACGGAAATTCCTCATCATGAAAATAACCATTGCAGATTGATGAGCAGATTACCACACAGTTATCCTTCAATATCCTCTTATGTCTGATTATTTGTGCTGATATGGCCTGCATCATGAAAATCGGGTTGGTCCCCATTCCGTTTCCATAATGGAAGGCCTGAGGCATACCCAAAATCATCATATCATATTTCTTCTCAGCCCAAGGTACATAAGTCCTTTTGTCGGCAATTTCCCATGACAAGGGCTGTATTTCACCAGCATACCCCGTAAAAACCGCAATTTGTCTCTGGTATGTATCCAGCACAGCATCACAAGTAAAGAATTTTTTTCCATACATTTTTCCATATATCGTCCAATGGAATCAAACTTTCTGCGCATCAAGCTATGGTTGTTTACTGGAGTAAAGTCAGACCTATGCATCACATGAGGGACATGGTGTGAAGCAATAGACTTCCAATGTGTAATACCGGTAGCACAGTGCTTATATCCACCAGAGTAACCGCCATATGGGTTACCCAGAACGTGCCCAATCAGCACGGCTAGGTCAGATTCAAAAACCTCTCTATTCATGATTACCGGGTTACCCATTTCGTCATGACCAAGGTCAACTAGCTTACTCCAGTCCTCACTGTCATGATTGACGATCTGATTAGTCCACCAAAACTCATTGAATACCGTTTCACCTAAGAGGCTTTTGATTTCCTCCCTGGTATTTTTCCGATGTAAGCCGTTACTGCAAATAAGTTTTATATCTTTTTTTTCAACTCCGGCCTTGAGAAATTCCTCAATGATTATAGGGATTGATATCTTTCTGTGAGAGGTTTCTTGGACACCTCCCTTGACCCTATCCGGAAATACGATTGTAACCTTTGACCCTTTTTGTACTTGTCGGGAAATGGATGGAACCCCTATCGGATTAAGTATCGATTTTATTGTTTCTTCCTCAATGTTCTTAAGGTATTGTGGGTCTGCAACTGTTTCCCCAGGTATAAACACGTCCGTATTATCCGGTAAATTGGCTTCCATCAAACCTTGTCCGTATTCAAATGCAATTTTCACTGTGATTTGACCTCCCTCAAGAAACTTTTTTTACTCATTGCTTATTCAAGGTATTTGGAGATTATTTTCTTTAACTCTTCAGGATAAAATCCTATCTCACCCGTAAATCTTGTAAGAGCAACTAAACCGCCGTCAATAGTGTCTATCTTAGAGATAAGCCCGGCGTTCTCTTCTTTTAAGCCACCACCATATACAACTGGAGGCACAAAATTAAATTCTTTTGCAATAATCTCTTTAATATAAGCTGACACAAAGGCAATATATTCACTTCCCGGGGGTGTTTTTCCCGGTCCAATGGCCCAGATTGGCTCATAGCCGATAACCAGGTTACCATCCAGTTGAGCTTTATCAAACCCTGTTAATACGTTTAGCAACTGCTCTTTCAGGACTGCCTTGATTCGAGGCTTTTGCTGAACGAAATCTCCGTCACCTTTATCCTCAGCAGTTTCACCGATGCAAAACAAGACTTTTAATCCCCTGTTTATGGCACACTTCAGTTCTTGATTTAGTATTGTATCAACTGCAGCCTTGACAGTTTGTCGCCCAAGGTTGCTATCTAAACTCTTAGGATCATAGGTGATTATTATCCCCATCTTATCTTTTCTCTCTTCAGAATGCCCTATCATCGTCCAACTGCAGTTTAGACTTTTGGCTATAACAGCAGGCCTGTTGGTACTAAAAGCCCCGAAGTTACCACCTACTACGACATCTTCCCTGTAAACCCCCTGACACCCTACTGCTATGGCTTTCCTATCCGCTTCAGGGTAGGTTTGCAGACGTTTTACGGCACTAACAATCAAAGACTCTGGAAACATGAACGATATCAATACACCTTCAAGTTTACCAATTTCATAGTTTATACACTCGTCTAGAATCCATTCAATCCATTCATCTCCTTTTTCATAGGGACAAACTCCTCCCAAACTTTTAGGGACATCAAAACGTTTAAAATTGATGAATATTTGTTTCATAGTTACCTCCTCTAAGTTCTATTCCTCAATAAAGACCTACCTCTAAATTCATCGCGCAAAATTAACACCTGTTCCGAATAACATGAGCTTTTCCCGCACAGTCTGAGCTAGTTTCTCCTCACCAACCTTAATATGGCTAACAAAATCCTCTAACACCTGATTTAAAGATAGTGAGTCTGCCACTCCACTCATAAATGCCCTGCGCAATTCTGTATCAACATTTATCTTTGTAATACCTGCTTTAATTGCCTGCCTGATAGCGTCATCCGATAGCCCAGAGCCACCATGCATAACCAGCGGTATATTTACAGCAGCCCGGATAGCCTCAATGCGTGTATAATCAAGCTTTGGAGTTTCATGATACCAACCATGAGCTGTTCCGATTGACACCGCTAACCAATCAGTTCCTGTCAACTCCGTAAATTCCTTCGCTTCTTCCGGAGTTGTCAAATAAGCTTCGTTCTCACGTACTTGAATGTCATCCTCTACACCAGCAATCTTTCCTATTTCTGCTTCAACAACCACATCCTTTACTTGGGCCATGGCAACAACTCTTCTTGTATTTGCGATATTATCTTCCCATGATAAAGCAGATCCGTCATACATAACTGAATCAAACCCTTCTTCAATAGCCTTTTGGATTTGATCTAGGTTCCGGCTGTGATCTAGATGCAGATATACCGGAATCTCATATATGTCTTCATAAGTTCTGGCAATGTTAACCAGGACTTTCATGTCGAGATGCTGAAGGGGCTTTTGACCAAACATCAAGAGTACCGGAACAGCTAGTTCCTTTGATACATTAAGAACTGTTTTGATCATTTCTGCATTTTGAACAGTAAAAGCTGCTAGCCCATAACTTTTTTCACGCGCTTCGAGCATCACATTCCGAACATGCTTATTCATCATAATTCCTCCATTAATTTTTCTTATCCAATAACAATCTGGTAAGCACATCTAAATTCCTGTTCCTGTGCCAAAAAATGTATACCTTCTTTCTCTGAAATCTGCTTACTTTCTCCAGCACTATCAGGTATTCCGTACCAAGGCTCAATACAAACAAAAGGCGCGCCCTCCGGTTTGGTCCAGATGCCAATATAAGGAAAACCCTCAAAATGAACGGTTACGGATTTACCAGATTTCCGGCCTCTAAGAGTGACATATTGGGATTGTAAATTCTTGAAAATCAAAACGTCTCTAAACAGTTCTTGTGATAGCGGTAGGATGTTGTCTCCCTGCAATAACAATTCCGTCTGCCCTGATACTAAGCCCTCGTCAGTAAAATAGCGTTTAGCTGTTTCGGCTTTTTCAAAGACCAGGTCGTAGTCATCAAGCATTTCATCGGTTAATAGTGGGCAATTAAAGCCTGTGTGAGCCCCAATAGAGAAATATATGGGTTTGTCGTCCACATTTTTAACAACGTATTCTATGGTGACACCGCTTCCAACTAGCGTGTAACTGATATCAAGTTGGAATTTAAAAGGAAACTTAGCAAGGGTGGTTTTGTCATAATTAAGACGGTATACAACTCGGTCGGTTGCCGACTCAATTTCCTGGAACTCCATGTCTCTGGCAAATCCGTGCACGGTAAGACAATACGCGTTGTCACCTACTTGATATTGGTTATTAACTAGTTTGCCAACAATCGGAAAACACACCGGAGCATGCCAAGCCCAATATTTAGAATCCGCTTGCCAGATATATTCCGTTCCGTCATGTTTTGATATAAGGCTATGCATTTCGGCACCCTTTGATTTAACTGCAACCGATACAAATTCATTTTCCAGTTTAGACATCCAATTTTGCCTCACTTTATAAAATTTTATCCTGATTCTAGCCTTAAAAGCTTAGCTCATAAGCAAAAAAGGATGCAGTAGTTACTGCACCCGAGAGCTGAGAGCGATTAGTCGAGTCGACTGATCGCTCTTCGCCCGTCACCTCTAAAAAAGTAACTAGCTGTTAGACCTCTAACTTCTGGTCTCTTGGCACCATAGTTCTACAGTTTTTGTTGAAGAATCGATGCGAATTCTTCCAGCTCCAACCGTTTCAGGGTGTCGGCAGTCGGCCAACCTTCCGTATCATAGCCCATCAGACTATAATATTCCTCCAACATGGGTTCCAAGTCGACTTTGCTTCCCTGGCTGGGTCCATCCGGCACCGGCTCCTGTAGTGCACGCTTCGGTAGAGTATCATCTCGGCGTGTGAACCCTTCACGCAGGTTGAACAAGCGCTCAATCGCAATAATCTTCTCCGCGGCATACCTAGCTTCAACAGGTTTCAGGGTGCGCCCCGTTACCGCCCGATAAAACTCCATTTGATTGTCCAAACTCATAGCAAAACGCATCGATGCGCAAAGAACCAAGGAATCCACGACTACCATCTGTGCTTGGGTATCCACCACCATGGCGGCCTTACCCTCGGTAAGCAGGCGCCTAGAACCGTCTCCCGTCGTTTCCGCACCCATCGTTGGAGCAAACATATGGTGCCCCCCCCGGGTCGACACCGCATAGGACAGACCCATTCCGACACAGCCCCTGGGCTCATAGGTCGCAAATTCCTGTCCTTTGACCTGCATTGCCAGTTCCGGAACGCCAAAATGCTCAGCGGCTCGCTTGGACCCTTCAGCCAAGATGTCTCCCAAACCCTGGCGTTTCACTATCTGTTCCAACATTAGCAGCAGTCCTTCAGCACTACCAAAAGAAAGATCCATACCCCCTGTATCTTTCGTAGTAATAATCCCCTGCTCAAAACATTCCATCGCCAAAGAGACAGTAGCTCCAGCGGACATCGTGTCCATACCATACTGATCACATAGCTCCGTAGCCTTGATGATCACTGCTTGGTCAACAATGCCACAATTGGCCCCCAGCAGGCCCACCGTCTCGAACTCCGGGCCTTCGATCTTAGTGTCAATATATTTTCCGGCTTTAATTTTGCTTACTTTACCACAAGCTATCGGACATCCATAACAGGACATGCTGCCCTCATAATAATCCTTTTGCAGGCTAGCAGCATTAATCGCGCTGGCTTCGGCAAAATAGCCTGTGCTGAAGTTACGTGTACCCCAATAGCCCAACTTGTTAGTTCCATCGATCATTTCAGGTGTTCCAACCGAACGGCGAAGCTTAGCTTTAGGACTGGCCGCTAAGTCGAGGTATGCGTCTTCAGTCAGACGCCCGAGGTGTTGTCGGTCAGACACGCTCACTTGTCCTGTTCCACGCACGACTATCGCCTTCAAATTCTTGCTGCCCATCACCGCACCGGCACCGCCTCGGCCGAACTCGCGATGATAATCAGACTGGATCATCGCATAGCGAACCAGTTTCTCCCCGGTCGGGCCGATGCAAGCAGTGTGAATTCGGGTATCTCGGCACTCAACCCTAATAGCATCTTCTGTCGCATGTGTATCCAATCCCCAGAGGTGTGCAGCGTCACGCAATTCAACCTTGGCATCATTGATCCATAGGTATACTGGCTTAGAGGCCTGACCTTCAATGATCACAACATCATAACCGGCAAATTTGAATTCAGCAGCTAGGTGACCACCACAGAGTGAATACGAGTAGGCGCACGTCAATGGTGACCGAAATGCCACATTCATCCTGCCTGCTCCTGGGGTCAACGTCCCGGTCAAAGGGCCCGTAGTAAAGATTAGTTTATTGTCTGGACCCAGGGGGTCCGCGCCTGCGGTCACTTCCTTAGTCAGAAGATATGCGCCAACACCCCTGCCGCCCAGGTAAGCGGTATAGATCTCTACGGGTGTGGGCTCAGCGACACAAGTCCCTGTACTTAGATTAACCCTGAGGAGTTTCCCAGCCAAGCCATACATGGTCTTACTCACTTGGCCTCACCTCCACGCCAGGACCACAATCCTACACTAAGTCCGAGCGGATATTCTGGCATCCCCTCCTGGGCATCACCGTTATACTCCAGCACTCTTTCCGGACAATGCCTGACACATTGAGGCTCTCCGGCGCAAAGGTCACAAATCCGCACTTTCTTCTGGGTCGAATCAAAGCTGATCGCCTGGTAGGGGCATTTCCTGACACAGGCTCGGCACCCTGTGCATAGTTTTCGATCCACCTGAATGGAGCCGGTCGTTTCGTTCTTACACAGGGCATCGAAACGGCAGGCTTCAATACATGGTGTATCGACACACTGGTGGCAAATCTGAGGCAGGTTGCTGTATTCCGAATGCATTCTCTGCACATAAATTCGGCTTTGCTCCTCCTCTGAACCGTTATGCTGCCAGGTACACCATTGTTCACAAACCCGGCACCCGATACATCGTTCCGAGTGCACATTTATTCTACGCACTGGCTTCATCACTCCTTCGCAGAAATTCTCCACTTTTAACCCATCTTATTGACAAACTGTTCCGCCGCCAGCTCCCATACTTGACGAGCACTGTTGGCGTCCGCCAAAGGTTCTCCCATTTTATTTTGTAACCAAGTAGTAAAAGAGGGATCAATTCCACTCTCTGTCAAATAACAAGGATCGACAGGGCGTTCCAACCCTGCAATACCTTTCAGCTCGGCCAATTGCGCCTTACCGCCTTCGACAAAATCAATAGCCTCCGTCGGCAAGCCCAGCATGACTTTGCTCTTACCCTGGCCTAAGACTTCGACAGCCTGCCTCCCTAAAAATATAGCTTCCTGGCGGTCACGCTCACACACGGACCAAGTATTCGCCCGCTGCAAAATACCTAAAACCTCGCTTCGGGACGGAATTCCCCGGTTACGCAATTCGGAAGATAACATTTGCGCGGCCCCTCCCGGTACCTTGCTCCCGCCTATCTCAAATTCAGCAATCGGGTTTCCTGCAGCCGAGCGAATTCCTTCACTGACAACTACCAACATGCAAGGATAGTTGTTCAAATGTTCATTTACTTTAGTGAAAAAACTTTCTAAGTCAAAGGAGTGTTCCGGCAGATAATAATGGATCGGCGGGTAATCCGGTAAAGAAATTTGCGCTAGGCTCGCTGCCGCTGCCAACCACCCGACATTTCGCCCCATCACCTCTACAACCCGGACTCGTTCAAAATTGCGCATCGCCCAGAGATCCAGAGCTAACGATCTGACGGCTTCTCCGATAAATTTGGCAGCACTCAGATACCCTGGAGAATGATCTGTTCCCCAAAGATCATTGTCCACTGTTTTCGGAATTCCGACAACTTGAACATCTGGACAAGCTGCTGCAACTTGGTCAGCAGCCCACATTGTTCCGTTACCGCCGACTAAAACCAACTGACTTATTTCTCGCAGCTGCAGATTGCTGCGTATAGTTGACAAGCCTTCTGGAGTCAGTGGGTATCGTCCTGACCCCAGAACAGCCCCTGGCTGATTCTTAAGAGCTTCCAACTGAGCTTTGTCAAGTCCGCCTAAACACATGGCTCGATTTTTAATCAAACCTTCGATCCCGTTACAAAATCCCAGGATCTGATTATATTGGCTTGAAGAGGCTGCCGCCTCCAAAAAACCCGCCAAGCTCGCATTCAACACAGAGGTGGGACCGCCGGCTTGAACAATAGCTACATTTGCTTTCACGAAAAATATCACCTCCGAAATATTCGCTTGCTTTTATAATTTTTGAGTAATATTTTGAATTCAGTAGTCAGAATTCAGAATAAGACAACATGCCATTCTCATGCTGACTCCTGTCTCCTGAGGAGTTCTTTCTTCATAAGGTCAAAGGCCTACGGGAGACTTTTTGGCATGTACCCGGAAAACAAGCATAATTCCACCGGCTACCAACAGCATTCCTCCAATTTGAGTTAAACTGATGTCTTCGTGCATCCACCAGGAGCTTGTGACGATAGCAACAATCGGAGTAATCAGATGGACTACGCGAACTAGACAGGTTGTCAGTTTCCTTAATGAGCGATAATAGACCAAGTACTGAGCTACTTGCAAGAGAATGCTTATCAAAACCAACAACCATATCCCCATATTGACCTTGGGCAAAGCTCTTAGCTCTTCCATCCAAGCTGATCCTCCCAAGAAAACGATAAAACACATCCCGGAATTAAAATAAGCCACCAAAATACCTTCGACCTGGCCCAGCCTATGTTTGATAATCTCGGCATTTACTGCCAACAAAAGAGCACTTCCTAGGATTAAAATATCGCCTCCAGAGCCTATGCGGACTTCCCGCCAAGAGATTTGCAGAACCAGGCTGACACCGATAAGCATAGCACCCATCCCTGCCCACTCCAGGCGATGCAATTTCTGCTTCCAGATAACATACCCAATGATGAGGCTAAAGAACAAATCTCCTCGTAGCAGAATGGAAACATTGGCTGGTGAACTAAGCTTTAGCCCCCAGTTCTGCATCAGGTTCAGGACGGCAGCCAGAAAGCCTACCAAAATCAGCTCCGGACAACGTTTACCAGCTGCCCAGATCATACTGCCTTGGCGCCGTATTATTAACACAACGAGAAAGATAAGATGAGTTCCGCCCATCAGAGCCATACTAAAAAAGATAACTGGTACTTCGGATAAACAAACCTTTGCCAAGCTGAGCAGGACACCTACCAAAACCGCTGACAAAATACCTTCAAGCATAATACTAGCCTTTCACAGCGCCCCCGGTCAGACCTTCGACGAGATAGCGTTGCAGGAGGATGAAAATGATGAGCACAGGAAGTGTGGTAATGAAGGATGCCGCCATCATCCCGCTCCAGTCACTTTTGAACTGTCCGGAGAAGGCCATAACCATCCCGGCTGGCAGGGTTTTCATGGCGATTTCATTAGTAAGTGTTAAGGGAAAGAGTAAGTTATTCCAAGCATCGAGGAAGGCAAAGATACCTGTAGCCACAATCCCGGGAGTTATCAGAGGCAACACTACAAGCCGCATTGCTTGCATACGACTGCATCCGTCGACCATCGCAGCTTGTTCGACTTCTACCGGAACTGAATCGATAAATCCTTTGATCATCCAAATCCCGAAGGGTAGTGCAAAGGAGGTGAAAGCGATGACCATGCCCAAGTAAGTGTTCAGTAAATGAGCTTTTACATAAAGGAGGTAAAGTGGAGCCAGCATGACAACTAAAGGAAACATCTGCGTCACCAGCACACTCACGAGTATTTGGTCGCGGAACCGGAACTTTAGACGGGATAAGGCATATCCCGCAAAGGTGGCTAGCACAATGGTCAAGACAACTGTTAATAAAGCAGTGAGAAAACTATTAAAGAAAAAGCGAGGAATTGGGTTGATTCCCGAAGCTAAGCCAATGTAATTCTCCAAAGTCGGGTGCGAAGGCCATATTTCCGGAGGCATCTTAAAGACATCCAAGTTCGTTTTAAAGGAAGTCGATAACATCCAGAAGATCGGAAACAAGGTCCAAATCATGATAATTGCCACTGAGCCCCACACAAATGCAGCCCAGCCCAATGATAATCGCCGTCGAAACATCCATTAACCCCCTCTTACACTATTCTTCCGCTAAAAATGATTACAATGAATCCTGCTTAGTAAGAACTTTTATATAGAGACTTGAAAGCCCCAATAACACCAGACACCAGACAACACCAACAGCAGAGGCATAACCGATATTGAACTGTTCAAAGGCGAGACGGTAAATATAGATGACAAAAGTCGTCGTGGAGTAGACCGGGCCACCACCAGTCATGGTGTAGATTAAAGGAAAGTTATTGAAATTACGGATAACCATTAATAAGCTGGTGATGATTAGAATCCCGCGCAAGTGTGGTAATGTGACGTGAACGAATTCCTGCCACCGCCCTGCCCCTTCAACGATCGCAGCTTCTTTAGTCTCTGCTGGAATTGCCTTGAGACCGGCCGTAAACATCAAAATGTAGAACGGAACTTGATTCCATATATTGGCAATAATTACCGCAATCTCGGCTAACTGATCATCCATCAGCCAGGGCAAGAATGTCTTGATAATTCCGGCACGTTCTAAGATCACATTAGCTACCCCTACTTGGACATCAAAAATCAGCATAAACAAGAAACCTACTATTACGCCGGGAATAAGCCAGGGAACCAAGATTACTCCCCGTAACCCGGCTAAACGTTTCGGTAACTGATCCAGGGTGATTGCCCCGATTAAGCCTACAATCAGACTGACTCCAACAGAAACACCCGTAAATACCAAAGTGTTTTTTAAGGACAACCAAAAGACATCATCGTCGATCATCATGCCGTAATTCTTGAGAACACTGAGCTTCATCTCATCAGGTCTTGTTAACTCATAATTAAATAAGGACAGTACTAAAGAACTTACCAAAGGATAAAGTATGACAAGCCCAAGGACAAAAACTGAAGGAAAGATTAATTTTACATGAAGCGGTATCAGTATCTTTCTCATCCCCCTGGGTTTATCCTGGCTTTTCAGTCGATTCGCCATTGCAACTCCCCTCCTATGCCATCCGCATATCTAGCTTTTCTAACTAAAACATCTTACCGTCGACAACCGTCGTAGTCATGATCCTCTGTTGGCTAAGCGCATCAAACAAGTGAATATTTCCCTGATGAGGTTTCACTTTAACTATGGATCCTACCTGAGGTTCCTCTTCATATCCATTTTGCTTGATCACAATTTCCTCACCGTCACCTAGCCTAGCATGGATAATAATCTCTGCTCCGATATGTTCCACAACCTCGACCTTGCACAACAGGCAGTTCTTGGTCTCAGTCGGGTCGACTTGGGTAAGCCCTTCCGGACGAATTCCCAAGAAGGCCTCAGATTTCCCGTTCCATGTCGATTTCTCTTGAAGAGGCAGCTCGATTGTAAGATCTGGAGCCTGAAAATTCAGGTTATTGCCGATAACTTCCACTGTACCCTTGATGAAATTCATCGGTGGTGACCCGACAAAACCCGCGACAAATTTGCTGGCCGGGTAACCATAGATTTCTTTGGGGGAACCAACTTGTTGGACTAATCCGTCCTTCATCACTACGAGGCGTGAGCCCATCGTCATGGCTTCGATCTGATCATGAGTTACATAAATGACCGTAGTTTTGAGCTTTTGGTGAAGCTTAATCAGTTCCGCCCTAGTCTGGACGCGCAGTTTGGCATCAAGATTACTTAGAGGCTCGTCCATTAAGAAAACCTGGGGATGCCTGACAATGGCCCGTCCTAAAGCAACCCTTTGCCGTTGTCCGCCGGATAATTCTTTGGGGAAACGATCAAGGTACTGCGATATGCCCAGCATCTCGGCAGTCTCTCTAACTGCTGCATCAATCTCCTGCTTGGGCCTTTTTCTGATACGTAAACCGAAAGCCATGTTGTCATAAACATTTTTATGAGGATATAAGGCATAGCTCTGGAAAACCATAGCTATATCCCGATCTTTTGGTTCAAGCTTCGTAACATTGCGTTCACCGATGAAAATGTTACCCGCGGATGGTAGCTCCAACCCGCAGATCATCCGCAAAGTTGTCGTCTTTCCACATCCGGAAGGTCCGACGAGGACCAGAAACTCTCCATCCTTAATTTCGAGATCTGTCGGCTCTACAGCTGTTGTAGTGCCGTAGACTTTCGAGACACCTTGCAACTTAACTCCTGCCAATTATTTTCCCTCCCAAGTTAATCTAAATTTAATGAATTGGGTCAGAAGGTTTAAAATATCTTACTAAAACTTATGCCCAAACGATTACGGATTAAGTCTTCTTTTTCTTTCGGAGCGGATAGGGTTGCACGCCAGGCAAATATTTTTAAATATTGTAATATTACAATATTTAAAAATATAGTATTAGTAACAAACTGTATTTTATCCGGGGTGTAGTTCCATTCATCCCAATGCTGATGGATCAGGTTACAACTAGTCTAAATTATGGGTATCCCTTTATGCATGAATAGTAATGTTCTTTTCGAGAATGAGTGGGCGTTGAATATTGCTGTTACCCACTTTGACCGTTATGGTTGGCCACCATGAGGGTACTGTTGTTAACAGTTTGAGTCCGGTTGGCGTAACTAAGCAAGTATCCTCGCACTTGGTGTTCTCTACTGTGGGATTCCAGGCCATCATCTGATCGGCTTGAATGACCTCCTGCCCACCTTCACCTGCCCTGAACTCACGTGGAGCATAGCCAATGGCACCCCCTTGGTGATGACATTTCCACTCCTCGTGATGTCCGACATCTGTGTAAGTCTTAATGCTCTGCTGATATATCTGCTGACTGTCGGCACCCACAATACTGTTTTCCCAAAATGCCCTTTCTACAGCCAAGCAACTTTCATAGTTCTGTCGCAAAGCTTCCGGAACCGTTCCGAAATAAACCGACCTAGATAAGGCCAGATGCAGACCACCTTGTTCACCAACCAGACCAATAATAACATAGTGGCACACTCTGTTTGGTTCAGGTACCGGATGCCGGAAATTTGTTCGCTCATCTGCTCCTACCAACAGCACATTGGCTCGTACTCCTTGGTTGAGTAACCGGCTGGACAGTTCAGCCTGAATATTCCATTCCGAACAGCCAGGAACAATTGCCTCGCAGGTAGCAGCCAGTTCGACTGAACAGATCGCCGCCAGCTTCTCAGCCCTCTCCACCTCATGGACGGTCAAGCTGAAGCGGAGCCTCTTGAGCTCAGCCTCGATCACCGGCCAATTGCCCATAGGAATATCAGAACCAATTTTCTTACTACCCACTAATTTTTGAATTGCCTGTTGCCGATCCTCATACCATTCATAAGTCCAAGGCTCAAAACCTGCATCTGCGGCCTGTTCCTTCATTAACCTTTCGATTTCATTTTTGGGGGCGACGAGGAACTTACGGCCCTCAACAACCACCAAAGCAGCAGCTCCTGTTTCTTGACTCCAAACAACCCGGTTATTGCCCCCAGCGGTCAACCAGGCAAAATTGGCTGCTCGGGAGAGACAAATACCATCAAGCTGATTTTCTTTTAACAGACTTTGCAGTCTCTGTTCCTTAATAGCAATTTCTTCCCGCTTTTTAGACATTGTGTTCCTCCGTTAGAAATTAATCATTCGCAACCCGAGAAGCTCTGCTAGTTCTCTAAATTCACTAGTAAAATCTCCATAAGTCACAATATAGTGATGTTCGACTCCTTCGTACAAGATTGTGTCCAAAGTATCCTGCACAGAGCCGGAAATTTGAACAGGCAAGCTGTTGCCGCTGTACAGCAGATTTGTTTCAATACCATTTCCGGATCCAAGCAAAAGTCTCAGGTCTCCATTACGATCACTACTTAACCGACTTACTGTCACCGGGCCGCCTTTTAAGGGGAAATGTACTCCTAAAGGAATCTTACGGTTCGGATGAATCCCGGCTATAGGGTTTGTACCTGGGGCAATCAGTGAGAGAGGTCCATTACCGCAATGCCAAAAAATCAACTGGTTTTGTTCCTCTTCGGCACCGACTAAATCGGCAATAAAGTTAGCTTCGGAAGAGAAGTAGGACCCGATGAGCATTGTCACTGCTCCATTAACATCTGCCTCACAGGCAGCTACGATACCCTCATCGTTCAGACGACTGAGAGCATAACACACGGCTCCTCCAAAATTCGCCATAAATTCCGGCCAACATTCCACAGCGACTGCGTCAAGAGCTTTCTGGGCAACTAGTTCTTTAAGCGCCAGATAGGCCTGAACCGATTTAGTAGTAGCGCTCATTTCTAAGTTTTCCACTCCGGACAAATTACCGGTAAATGGCTGGATGTCTTTGATTTCAATCTCTTGAGCCCGAGAGAATATTTCACTGAGCGGTATATACTCGACGGCAATTCCAAATTGTTTACGCAACAATATTTCATTAAAATTTGATGGATAGTAACCTGAGGGCCGGTGCCCGAACAGCCCTATGCGTTTTCCTTTCAGCCACTTGACAGCTCCGGCAGCCCGGGCAAAAGCCGTGACTTTCTTCATAATCGTTGGGGAATCAGGACTACCATAAACTCCTTTAAATTTGATACCGGCATTTACGAGCGCGTGTGCTCCCAAGTTGAGACCGCAGAAAGAATTAAGGCTCAAGCGCCCACCCGTAGCTTCCTCCTTGGTCGCCCAAATCAAAATAGGTAAGTTGATATTACTAGACAGATTAAGGATCAAAGAGGCATCGCAGAAAGTTCCCTGCACTATAATTAGAGCATGCAAATCCTGACAGTTGTTGATCGATTCCGCGAGAGATAATGCTTCGGCATCTGTGGAAACAGGCTGCTCAAACACTTGAGTGGCAATACTTGCCCGTTCTAGGGCCACTTGAACATTGTGGAAGAAATCCTTAGCCAGATCCACATCAAATTGGGGTCTGACAAAGAAGGCTAGACCGATCTTTGAATTACTCTTAGTCATATTTTACACCTTTCATTCCTTTCTTATTAAACCCTAAGGGATTAAAAGTAACTATTAATGCTGGGCTTGAATGTCAAGCAGCAGCAAAAGTCTTCAATGTAAATCTTTTGTAATCGCACTAGAGCTTAGGGAATGACGGGGGGAGGGCAGCGGGATAACCCGCTTGCCGGTCCCCGGAAAAGGCTATGTCTAGCTAGGATCACTTATAGTTCTGCAGCTTTGTTTGCAAACTATTAAGAATATCTGGAATGGGTTTTTTTGTGGTAATTATCTCCTGCATGCTAGTCATTACATCAGTAGCATACTTACTGTAGTCAGGTCCCCAGGGTGGTCGAACTTCAGTTTGCAGTATCTTTTCGCTAAAGGCTTTAAGTGACGGGTCCTTAAATGCGTCTGGGAAGCGTTGGCTAGAACTATTAACTACTGGTACGAATCCTGTAGGAAGCACGTAGTTTTTAAGTGAATAGTTATCGCCAGCTAAGAACTCTGCGAATTTCGCCGCCGCTTCCTTATGCTTGGAGGACTTTAAGATGACTAAGTTGTGGTCACCCGGAACGGAATAACTCTTCTTATCTGCACCGACAGGCATAGTTGTCACTGCCCACATTTCATTGAACGCCTCATCACTCATTTTGTTGGACTTGTCATAAGCTTGGACAATCCCTTTAAAACAAGGCTGATCAATGCCAAAAAGCAAGTTGTTTTGGGCGGCTAAAGCTCTGAATTCCCCTAATTTTTTACCCGGCAGAGTATAGCCTTTTTGCAGTAAATTTCGTAACCATTCAGCATAAGGTCCCATTTTGCTCGCTTGGACCTTATTCTCACTAATTGCCCCATAGGCGTTCATCAGTGGCCATTCTTGCTCTAACCCCATAGTTCGGATCGTTGTATCAATTTGCAGCATCACGACGCTGCTAGGCAACTTTTGCTTGGCTATCTCCATGGCTTTGTTTAGTTCGTCCAATGTTTTGGGTGGGTTGTTTGGATCCAAGCCAGCATCTTTCATCAACTTTTTGTTATACCAAAAACCCATTGGCTGTCCTGCCCAAGGAATTGGATAGTGCTGACCATCCTTTATACCCAAGTCGTAGACCGTCTTATTCAGGTCGGCCTTGAATGCTGACGACAGAAGGTTATCAGTCGGCTCCAATGCCCCCATGTAAGCTAAGCTCATGCCGTCGCCATTAGTAATTTGGGCAATATCCGGCGCGTTTCCCGCGTTATTCATGATCGTTAACTGATTTAAAATATCGCTAAAAGGCATTGGCACATTCTTGATTTTAATAGTCGGATTTTGTTTCTCGAATTCACTGATGTTATTTAGTGTCATTTGTTTGGTCGCTTCTTCAGCAGAGGCCCAGTTCACAAACGTGATGGTTACCGGTTCTTGGCTCTTACTATCGCCTTGACCAGTAGTGGGAGTGGTATTGCTTTTTCCGCAAGCAACAGTGCCTAAAATTAACAGTGAGCATATCATGGTCAAGCTAATTAACTTTTTGAATAACATACTCTTAACCCCTTCCGAATTCTCATTGTTTTAGTTTAACCTATCCGACATATGATTTGTTATCAATTTCGTGATATAATTTCTAAAGCAACTTGCTAAGGAATCAGCTTTCTTCTTAATAAAACGAAAGAGTTCTTTATGCAGGGGGCAAAAACATCTCGGTGGTACCATGCCCGGCTGCTTTCTGTTCAAAACAGCCGGGATCCACCCGCGCTGGTTCAATTCCACCGCTTTTACTATGGGCGTTCGACCTACTTTGTAGCCGATTGCCTCTAGACAATTGACTACATCCTTTGTATACACCTTCTTTGCTGATATAGTTACGATATTTCCCCTTCTAGGTCCCACCTACGCCGCGGATCCTCGCAAAATCCCCATGACATTTGATTACGAGCAATTTTCACCGGATACCACCCTCTCCGGTCTCCTAAGTATTGCTGAGTTCGTGACGTACTCATAGGAACCGCATAATCACCCCCCTAAAGCAACTTTGTTTTGATTTAAACGACTGACGATCCTTACCAGCACAGTATAGCTCAGTGCGGTAACAAAGTGTGATTGTGAGAAAAAGCATGAATTAGGTGTTATGTCCTGATCTAAGTACTCATAATTTATAAAAATTTCAGAAAATAGCAGTCGCTGTAACCTTCACTCTGGTCAAATTTACACAGATTTACCAACATAGGTTATCCATCATGAGAAGAAAAGACCTTCTATGTTTCTGCCGGTGTTCTGCTGTAGCAAGACCTTGTACTTGTATCTATCTGCGCGATATGAGTTAAGCGAGAGTTCTACAGGTTGTTCGCCACAGTAGCCAATACGATTCATAGTGAGGATGGGGAAACCAGTTCTAACTCCTAGATACTGCGCCACCTTTTTGTGGGCAATTCCCGCGCCAATAGTTTGTTCCGCCTTGGTTAAGACCAGGCCCAATTCTTTGGCAGCGATAGCGTACAGACCAGTTTCCGTTAGGTCAGAGGCGGCCATCCGAGAGCCATATTCATATGGCCAGTAGCTTTGCAGGTAAGCAATAGGCTCGTTATTTAGTTTTTGTACCTTTTCGATCAGAAACAGCTTTTGCTTATTAAAGATGCCTAACTCAGGGACTCTTTCCAATTCTTTAGCAGTTACCTCTATGGGACAGAGATTGATCAAGTCGGCGCTCGGCGAAAACCCACGGATGGCCATTTCTTCAAAGAAACCCGTCAGTAGTCCCAACGTTTCTTCTACAGGCTTATTCTTGACAAATGTTCCTTTTCCAGCTTTGCGATCGAGCAATCCTTCTTGAACTAATTGCCCCACGGAGCGCCTGACAGTTGTACTACTAACGCCATACTGAACCATTAAATCCTTGTCGGTAGGAAAAACATCTCCCAAATTCCAGACTCCATCCCTGATGGCATCCCGTAAAGTCGTTGTTAATTGATAATGTAAAGGTATAGACTCCGTTTTGTTTAATTCCATTTCATCAACTTCCTTACCACACAATATTGCAATATTACATATATGATCCAGATTATATTAAACAAAGTTTATCGTCAAGAGTGAATGAAATTAAGAACAAGTATTCCGATGTTTCTCATGTATGCGGGATTAATAGTATAACTATATGTAATTGATGCTAAGTCATCGAGTGTAATATTACGTTTCTAAAGTGGAAAGGCAGGGAAGGGTTTCAAGAAGTAATATTGCAATATTGTTATTTTAAATATTGCAATATTGCATATTTATAAGTATAATTCTAGTATGTTAGTATTGCTCTGTCAAGAGGGAGTTTTAAGAAAATTCCTACATTAAATTTTTAGGGAGGAAATCCAATGTTAGAACCATCTATTCATTTGCTCAATAAGGCTAGGCAAGGACATTACGCTGTACCAGCCTTCAACTTCCATAACTTAGAGATATTGCAGGCCATAATTGAAACTGCTGAAAAACAGCATTCTCCGGTAATTCTCCAGATTAGTCCCATCTATCTGGAGAAAATCGGGGATATTGCTGCGGCGGCTATGGCTCAAGAAGCTGCCAAAGCAGCTAAAGTGCCCGTCGCTTTGCACCTCGACCATAGCAACAGCCTGCAGTGGATTGAATGGGCACTGGCTCATGGTTTTACCTCAGTAATGATTGATGCCTCCGCGCTCCCTTTAGATGAAAATATTGCCCTTGCCCGGAAAACTGTTGAGTTGGCACGTGCGCAAGGTGCTACGAGCGAAGCGGAATTGGGACATATCGGGGGAATTGAAGATGCACAAGAAACCGGTAATCCGGACATGGGCCTAGCTGACCCTGTCGAAGCTTTAAAGCTGGTAACTGAGAGCGGAATAGATACTTTTGCTCCTGCTGTAGGCACCGCCCACGGCTTGTATAAATTCCCACCGAACATCAATTTCTCTCTGATTGAGAAAATTTGCTCCCTGGTTAAGGTACCGCTGGTTCTCCACGGCGGTTCGGGAATTCCTGATGACATGATCCGAGAGGCGATCAAGAAAGGTATTGCCAAGGTCAATGTCGGCACAGAATTAAAAGTAGCTTGGGCCAAATCCATGGCTGAAACATTGATTACGGAACAGGAACCCTGGAAAGCCGTTCTCAAGGTACGCGAAGCAGTAGGACAAGTAGTTGAGCATAAAATCAGCTTATGCGGGTCTAACGGCAAAGCATAGTTTTCATATAATTTAATGAAATTGCAAACAGCTGCCCTGCGAAATAAAATAATCCTTTTAATCTAAAGGATTATTTTATTTAAGAACGTGGTTAAGGTGTGATGAAAAATAACTAATTTGAGAGTCAAGAATTCCCGTTTTAGCAGTATATCAACTGCTTTCAAAGGCAAAATTCTCGGGATTGCCGGTCGAGGAAACTGGAGAAGCCGGAATTCCCGTTTTGCTGGTATTCAGTTCAAGACTTTAATGACTGTTTTGCCTTTAATCATTCTGACATTAGTTGTTATAGCAGGTGTCAGCTACCAGTTCTCTAAAACGTTATTGAATCGGGAAATTGAAAACAGCATCCACGCCCAGCTTGACAAAACCATTGAAGATATGAGTAAAAACCTTACTGCCCATGACACGCTGGTGCAGAGCCTCGCCAGGACAGTCGAAGCAAGCAGTCATAAATTCGATGCCAAAGGGTATGAGGATCTGCTCCAACGCGTAGTGACAGTCAGCGACGTTACTTTTGGTACAGGTATCTGGTTCGAACCTTATGCTTTCAAGGCCGATCTGAAATACTTCGGGCCATATGTCTATAAGAATCAAGGCCTGCCCACTTACACGGAGGAATATTCGACTGACCAATATGATTACCCGTCTCAACAATGGTATAGAGCTGCCAGCGAGAGCAAAAACAAGTCGGTGTGGACCGGCCCCTTTTACAGTAAAGTCACAAAGGGCCCAATGATGACAGTCAGCGCGCCTTTCTTTGATGCCCAGGGTAAATTTCAAGGTGTCGCCACAGGGGATCTTGATTTTGTCACTTTACAACAGATCATCAAAGGCATGCAGATGGAGGTCAAAGCCAATTTTTATCTTCTCGACACCGACGGAACCTACTTAGCAGGTCCTGACCAAAACAAAATTCTCAAAGAAATAATCACTGAAGATTCAAACCTAAGTCTGCAGGTTGGCGCGAAGACCATGCTTTTGAACAAGGATGGCAGTTTTTCTTATACTAATAATGGAGCGCGTCGGGTTTATCATGCCCAAGTCCCTAACTTGGGGTGGATCTTGGCTGCCGATATTTCCGAAGCAGAGCTTCTCTCTCCACTCCAGGCCCTCTTATACCGTATGCTTGCCCTCATCATTTGCGCTGCCCTGGTGTGCGGGGTAATCTTCTATTGGTACAGCTATTACATCGTTAAAAACATTCAGCGAGTTAATGGGATGGCTGAATTAATTACCTCCGGAGATCTCAGTACCACTCTGAACGCCAGATCCAAGGACGAGTTCGGGGCAATGACAAGAAATCTTAATACCATGACAACACAACTAAAATCAATCATTCAAGGCCTTGTGAGTTCTTCCGAACAACTTGCAGCATCCTCGGAGGAACTCACAGCCAGTGCCGACGAGGGACGTCAGGCTACCGGACATATCGCTTCTTCAATTCAGGACGTGACGAACGGAATTAAGGAAAGGCTTGCCAGCCTTGAAGCAACAAATAAGGCCTCCACACATGTTACCGACCAGATTACTGAGATCATCAGGCATATTGACAAAGTCGCGGATGGCTCCCGGGCCACCGTAGCTAAAGCTGCCAACGGAGATTTGGTCGTTCAAAAGGCTGTCAAACAAATGCTGTCAATTGAGCAAAAAGTTAACCACATCGCCGATGTAACCAATAGTTTGGGCAAGAAGACAGTAGCAATTGACCAAATCCTGACTCTGATCACGAATATTGCCGCGCAAACCAATTTGCTTGCTCTTAATGCTGCCATCGAAGCCGCGCGAGCCGGTGAGCAAGGACGGGGGTTTGCCGTGGTTGCCGACGAGGTTCGGAAACTTGCTGAGCAATCAAGCGTAGCTGCCGGCCAAATAAGTAATTTAATCGGTCAAGTCAAACACGAAACCACCATAGCCGTTAAAGTGGCTGAGGAAGGTAAGTCAACGGTTCATGAAGGACTAGCAATGGCCAATGCAGCTGGTCAAGCCTTTCAAGATATCTCTCAAGGGGTTAATGACTTTACCGCCTTAGCTAGACAAGCTGCTGCTGCGGTCAGGGAAATAGGCCTTCAACTTAATGGCATGGTAACTGCAATCAAGGTAGTAGCCGACATCCCTCAGGAAATCGCCTATAGTATGGAAAGTATTGTCTCGATGACTGAGGAGCAAGATGCTTCGATGGAGGATATTCGCGATGCAGCAACCATGTTAGCGAAAATGGCTGAAGACCTTGAAGAAAACATCAAGTTTTTTAAATTATAAGTCCCCGAGAATTCCAATTTTCAGACGGGAGGCGAATATGTTATTGTCAACGGTGCTGAACTAATGGTCAAACCGGAAGCAGCAAGCAATATCATCCGGATCATCGAGGCCACCACGGATAGCCAAGCACTGAGGAAGACTGTTGACATAACATAAATCCCTATTAAATACCATTATTATCAGAAATATCGACCGACAAATAGTAACGGGCAAGAATCCTCCTCATTGAAATGGGGAGGATTCTTGCCCTTGCGTCCTAATGGTTGAGTTGAGGTCGGTTACTTCCTCTAGGTTAATCATTAGTCTCATCAGGACCCGATTACCTGCCGCCTCCACGATCTTCAGGTGAAATTCAGCTTCCCAATCTTGCCCTTCCACACGTGGGTCGAGAAGTAAAATGCGCACCTCTCAGATAAAGATCCCAATTGTGTGCGCAACCAACCAACACATGTAAAAACGCCCATCCACGTTTCAATCAACGTTGACAGGCGTTTATGGCATCTAACGAGTTGCTCTGTTATGGGAAATTCCCTACTGCATAGAGGTAAAACACTATTTTAGACTATACCTATAAGTTCACGAACCTTCTCTACCGCCGAGGCACCATCCGGAGCATAAGCGTCGGCACCAATCTGATCAGCGAAATTCTGCGTAACCGGGGCACCGCCCACAATTATTTTCACCTTATCGCGATAAGCGGCTAACTCATCAATAACAGTCTTCATATTTGTCATTGTTGAGGTTAATAAGGCAGAAATTGCTACGACATCCGGCTTGTTTTGTTCAACAGCCTCCACAAACTTTTCTGCCGAAACATCTATTCCCAAATCAACCACTTCAAAACCGCCACCCTGCAACATCATAATAACCAAGTTTTTCCCGATATCGTGAAGATCCCCCTTCACAGTACCAATTAATACAGTTCCTTTCCCTTGCTGGGCATCGCCAGTCAAAAGGGGTTTAACTATATCCAGTCCAGCATGCATTGCCCTAGCGGCAATTAATACTTCAGGCACATAAATTTCATTATTTCTAAACTTAGTTCCGATAACATTCATAGCCATAATAAACCCCTCATTGATAATCGTAACCGGATCTAGGCCTGCTTCCAGTGCTTTAGTGGCTCGCTCCCGAACTTGATTGGCATCTCCGCTCATAAGTGCTTCTTTAATTTCATCTAGGATTTGCATTTCTTCGACTCCTTTTCTATTTTAAAATATATAACCATAGCCTAACCTATTATTTCAAATCATACGTGCCATAGTTTGCTGCCATCCTGTATAGACTCGCGATGTTTTCAGGAGGAGTTTCTCCCGAAACGACATTGGCAGGCGCCACGATATAACCACCGTTTTGTCCTAATACGTCAATCATATTTTTAACTTCTTTTTCCACACCCTCTACGCTTCCAGATAGAGCATGCTGAACATCTATCCCACCATGAAATATAACTTCAGATCCAAATTCCTTCTTTATTTTGAGCGGATCCATTCCCTGAGCCGTATGCTGGATAGGATTCAAAACATCAATTCCTGCTTCAATTAACAAAGGAATCAATGGATAAACAGCCCCACAACTATGGAATATTATTTTAACCTGAGGTGCCTTCTTTTTAATAAAGGCGAAAAGTTCTTTATGGAACGGTTGTAACATTTCTTTATATAACGCAGGAGAGATAAATGGAGCATTCTGCATCCCATAGTCTTCACAAAATATTATCGTATGAATATTTGGGCCCACTGCATTTAGATACACCTCATGTAATCCTAAAAATATATCGAGAATTTTCCCTAATAAATGCTTGGCAAATGGCTTATTAATCATAAGGTCAACTAGGAAGTTATCAAATCCCCTCATAATCCAAGCCGTATCGAAAAAACCATAATTATGTGCAGCATGTGCAGCAACAGCATAATCTGTATTTTCGTACAAATCTCGTGCACGTTCGGCTAAACCCTCAGTACGTCCGGGAGCATATGGATCAAGCCATGAATATTTATCAAGATCACTCTCGTCTGCTTCCATTAAAGGATATTTTACGATAGCTCTTTCGTTTCCTAATAACCTATATACAACACCCCATTCATCAGAGAAAGAGCCATCAACGTAGGTTTTATTTTGGTAACCCGTAGGTGGTTTTAGCCCAACGTGGCGAAAATCAATGTCTAGGGCTTCTAACACACGCTGATCATAATAGTTTGCTGTGAAATTTTTGCGAAACTGCTCAATATCACCCTCAATATTTAAATATTTTTTTAAGGCAAAATAAGCCGGGTCATTAATAAAGCTCGCAGAGTTACATAAATCCATAGGTACTCGATCCGGTAGCTTCTTATTTAAAACCGCTAATACCCTTTCACGATGATTCATAGTGTTTAACTCCTCTCGTAATTAAAAAATAGTTTACATTTAGCTTTATAACAGTGATTGTCATAATTAACTTTTTTGCTGCTCCTCATATAAACCCGTCCTATGCGCACTCAAGTAACGCATACAATATGAATCTTGCCCCATTAAAGCTTGGGTAGCAAAAATTGTTCCCATCATTCCCCTGTCAGTAGGATTTAATATATAACCATCCATGCCCAATGTCATAGTTTGAACCACGAATAGTCGGTTCAATGTTTTCCGGTTCGGCAGCCCATAAGAAACATTACTCAACCCACACATAAAATGTACATTCGGATATTCTGTCTTTATCGCCTTAATAGTATCCAGGACCTCCATTCCCGCTGTTTCAACACTACTGATCGGCATTACAAGTGGATCAACATACATATCATAATCCGGAACCCCACTAGCCTGAAGATTCACATATAAACTTTTAAGTATCCTCATACGGCCATCAGCCGTTTCTGGAATTCCCGTATCGTCCATGCATAGTGCAATAATTTTAGCTTTATACTTAGATACTAAGGGGATGACTTTTTGAAAACGTTCCTTCTCATCAGTAATCGAGTTAATCATGGGCTGTCCATACTTACATAACGCTAGACCCGCTTCTAGAACCTCAGAATTCGGGCTATCTATGCATAGCGGGACCTGAACCACTTCTTGGATTGTGTTTATGAGCCATTCCATTGTTTCCTTTTCACGAAAGACCTTAGTTCCGCAATTTACATCCAAATAATCCGCCCCGGCTTCTACTTGTTCGATCGCTATCTTCTTAATATACTGTGCGTCACCGTTATCAACCGACTCACTAATTGCTTTTCGACTAGTATTAATAAGTTCGCCTACAATTAACATGTTCTTCCCTACCTTCTGACCTTAGATAAACAGACTACCATTTCTTAACAGGCTCTAATCCAACTCTGTAACAAACGATAATTACTTAATACCCACCCCTCTTCTCCCATTCCCGAGCGCCTAATGGCATCATCAAATTTTATGGGGTAAATCTTGCTTGGTCTTAATTCATATTATATACTGATTTCATAACCTTTCATTACTTTATGTTGCTGATGTATTTCGAAATCTTGCTATTGAATTATCGTGAGGGGGCTTCATTATGAGGGTGCATGAAAAAGGAGTACTTGAAGAATCGGAATATTACTTTTTCACGCCCAGTAACCTGGCAAAATCTCTTTTCTTTCATCTAATATGTACAGGCAAATTCTCCTGTGATCATAACTACTATGTAGAAAGGGACAAATACCACAGTTACCTTCTTATGTTTATAGTAAAAGGTCAAGGAACGGTCTGTTATAATGACAGAGTATATACAGCCAAAGAAAATGATTTAGTAATTGTCAACTGTTATAGGCCACATCGATATTATACGAATACCGGATGGACGACGTTGTGGCTTCATTATGACGGTAACATTAGCAAGGAACTATTTGAACTGATTTATGATCGTTTCGGATGTGTCATCCCTTTGAGTAATTGTCTAATAATACCCAAGTATCTGAATATGATCCTCGAAGATGCAAGGGCATGTAGCCCCCTTTCCGAGCCCTTAATGTCATGTTATATCCAGAGGATGCTTTCGGAATTACTCATGCTCTCTTATGATTTCATTGTACCGAAACCTGATAAATTTGACCCTGTTTTAGAAGCTATGGCATTTATCGAGACTAACTTTAAAGAAAAGCTCAATCTTAAAGTTATTGCTTCCTATGTGAATATAAGTCCTTTCCATTTTGCCAGAAACTTTAAAAAGGATACCGGTTATTCCCCATATGAGTATGTAGTAAAAACCCGATTAAACCATGCAAAGATGCTACTAAAGAAAACAACCCTTCAGATCAAGGAAATCGCCGTCGAATGCGGATTTTCTGCAGAATCAAATTTTGTGGTCAATTTCCGCAATAATGTTGGAGTAACGCCGCGCGAGTTTAGGAACACACCATTTTAATCAAGTAATCAAAAACTCCATATGCTTTTAATAAGCAAGGGATTCTCACCTTTTAGGTAAGAATCCCTTGTATTCCGTAAGCTTTTTTGCATTTTGTAATGTATCGTATACTCCTTACAATCTTCCCCTTGTCTCTCAACAAATATAGAGTAGGGGCGATTACTCGCCCCTCTCACGGAACCGTGCATGCGGACCATCGCACACGGCTCTTCCATCAGTTCGCCTTTTTAGCACAAAGATTTTCGTAAACACCTAACAGACTGACAAAACC
>Ga0209347_1001312_pt1 | contig 42417 bp, 47 predicted proteins | sample AutmiccommuBRH23_FD_187382 | JGI IMG/M metagenome (GOLD analysis project Ga0209347, IMG submission 187382) | Deep subsurface microbial communities from Mt. Terri, Switzerland - Autotrophic microbial communities BRH/23 (SPAdes) (version 2) | ecosystem: Environmental > Aquatic > Deep subsurface >... | reverse complement strand
GAAGCAACCCAGACACACTAAAAAGTTGGGTAACCTCTATACTTTCCTGATCGCTTAATAAGGGCAGTATCCCTGAATATGCCTTGGCCAGCAGCGTCTTTCCCGAGCCTGGAGGCCCAACCAAGATTATAGTACATCATCAAGCTTTTCTGATAAGCCAAAATGCCATTTTTAAAGAAGGAATTTACTATTGCGATAGAGAACAGTTTCCATTGTAACCAACCACAGGGTAACGACCAACCGGATACCTACGTATGGATACACTATATGAAACTGTCAAACGTAACCTGCCTAAGTGCCATTCTCGGTATATGGCAGAGAGCCCTAATAGTAGCCTTGCTAATCCGCCTATTTCATACTCAAACCAAAAATAAAATGCGTTGGTGTGAGAATTTCTATTTTCTCAACCAACGCATTAAATATTTCTTCATCGAACTCTTCCAGCAGTGAGTCCCGACTGTTTATCGTCTGTACAATTTCATCAAACCTATGCTTCAAACCATCCTTTGATTCGATTACCTTATAAAGCTCGCATCCCTCTCTTAATTCATGTAAATTTTCATTTTGCAAATGATTTTGAGGTTTGTTAAATGTCCCAGCAAAAGCTATATTTTGCCTATCAAGTTAAAATCTTTCCTTATGCCATGTTGTCCAGGACGCCAGCCTGCCTGGACACCTAACCCAGTTGTTTGTTCGTACTGAAGTCCCTGAATTACCCGGATTATCTCTGATACATTGCGACCTACCTCTGGAGGATATAGACAGGAATATTTTACTTCCCCACCTGGAGCTATAATGAATGTTGCTCTAAATGTAAACCCTAATTCTCTTCTCAAAACCCCGTATTTTAGAGATATATGGTGTGATCTATCAGAGAGTAATGGATACTGTATAGTTCTTGCAGATGGCGAAATTTCAGCAAAGACTTTATGTGCAAATATACTATCTGTACTGATAGCTAGTATCTTAACTCCTAATTGCTCAAATACATGGTGAAGGGCAGCCACGGCTCCCAATTCTGTCGGTCAAACAAAGGTAAAATCACTAGCATAAAAGAATAAACCAACCCAATCATTTATAAAGTTGCTAAGTGTAACTGTAGTTGTATTTCCTAAGAGATAGGCATCGGCTGAAAAATTGGGGGCAAGCATTGTAGGTTTTATCATTATAGCGCCTCCTAAATCGATTGCTAAATTACATTACGCAAAGAGGTATGATCCTGACATTCATTTCCGAAGTTTTTAGCATTTCTTAAAAGGGCCAAATAATCTAACGCGGTATTTTCGAAACTTGATTCGACTACCTTATCTAGCTCCAACCTTTTCTTCCGAACTTCCTCCTGCTCTCTAGATATGCTTTTGTATTCCTCGTTATAGGACCTCGGAGTCGATCTTGTTATTCACCTGAAACCGGATGAGCTTTTAAAACTCGTTTTTCAGTTCCTGCGCTTAGGCATCACATTTTCAATGAACAGCGTGCCACCGCTGTCATTCCAGCAATTTCACCGTTGCCCATGCCCGCGCAGCTGTTTCCCGTATACATGGCTTGGGGAGCGACCATCACCGTACTTTTCGCCCTTGTCTGGAACTGGGTTTGGTTCAAATTTCCGGCTAAAGATGACGACCATTGCACTCCCCTTCCTAAAATCAATTAATTATACACCCTCATCTCGTTCAATTTTCACGATGATTTCCATTTCATGCGAAAGGAACAATCCTCATTTGCTGATTAATTATTACAAAAGAACGGCGGCCGCAAGGCCGCCACTTCTGTCTAATTAGTCTCCATTCCTAGCTGAAGCAACAATCAGTTTTTTGGTCCCAGTGATCAAGGGGCCACTCATTGCCATTGACGATTTTGGGTCATCCATGCGAGTCTACTAAAGCATCAACTTGCGCTGAATGTTTAGAACGATTCCTCCAGATTTTAATAAACAAAATATAGGTCCTCATGGCCCCCTATCTATAGTATAATGGATTTTGTTGCAAGCAAGAGAAGAGGGAAATTATATGATAAAAAATATATTGAGGGCCAATTTAGCCATGGTAGCTGTAATAATTATTTGGGGAATTTCTTACGTAAGCATTAAGGTAACGGTTATGGAAATTCCTCCTATCACGATGGCACTTATCCGTTTTACGATCGCATCCTTGATTCTCGGCCTGATTATCCGAAAAGTTGAACCCCAGACGAAATTTGATAAATCTGATCTGCCGAAAATGGTTTTAGGCGGAATTTTTGGCATCACCTTATATTTCATCCTTGAAAACATCGGAGTCAAATTTACCACAGCAACAAACGCTTCCCTAATCGTTTCGGTCGTTCCAATCATTACAATCACATTGGATGTACTGTTCTTTCATGGCAAGATATCCTTAATCAAGCTATTTGGAGTTAGCATAGCCATAGGGGGCTCTTACCTTGCAGTCACCGCCAATGGTAAGGTTGAACTAAATTCCGCCCATTTTATCGGAAATATTTTAATGCTTGCTGCAATGCTGTCATGGGCATTTTTTACGTTGGTCAATAAGTCTCTTCAAGTAAAATATTCGGGATTATTTTTAATGACATACCAAACGATCTTTGGAACCCTGTTATTTATTCCTTTGTCACTATTCGAGTATAAAGAATGGAAACTGTTTTCGCTTATTGCGTTAGGTAATCTTATATTTCAGGCAATTTTTTGTTCATGTGTAGCCTACTTATTGTATATCTATGCCTTGAAACGTTTGGATGTGGCTTTAACAACCATCTATTTAAATCTGATCCCTGTTGTTGGAGTTCTCTGCGGTTACCTTATTCTCAATGAACGTGTTTTACCCATCCAGCTTGTCGGTGGATTAATAACACTTCTCGCCATCGTAATTATCAATTTTGAATTAGGAATCCCGCGGAAAAATTGGGTTGATAAGTTATTTAACAATTCCGGTGCATAACCTTTGCGGCGTGAATTTTTGGTGTTAATCCAATAAAAACAAATAAACCAGACCGTCAAAATGAAAAACGATCTGGCATCAAAATATCTTTGCATTATATCAGAAACAGTGCCACGGAGCATGCAAGCTCGAACCGTCCCCTCTTGCGCTCCCCCGTAGACCCAAGCCCTGAGGAAGTTTCTTAGCTTAGTGAGCACGGAGAGAGGAATTGCGTCAATGAGCGCAGTCGCTAAGGCGTGAAGAAACACAACGGTTTACATGCAGAAAGCCCAGAGGTTTTGTGTTTTAGCCTTAGCGACAAGCGAATAGCAATGGAACGTGTGCGAGCGTGCTAAGACACTTCCGGCCTACAAACTATATCGCGTTTTGCCATACTCCTCAATCTCGTGTTTTCTCGATTCGTAACCCTTACGTCCCATTAAGGCGTATGTCCCATTTTTCCCTTCTTCAACTCCCGGTTGATCGAAAGCATTGATGTTCAGCAACTCACCCATATAGGCAGTCTCCCACTCAAGTAGAAGAAGTAATTGTCCTATGTTATAGGCATCCAAGGTGGGCAGAATAATCTTCTGATGTTGACGACCAGCTAGGGTTAGTGCGTATTCGGTTGCTTTTTGTTCTGCTAATAATAACTCTTCCAAGGTTCGGCCACCCATGAATTGAATGTCCTCAGGCAATTCCAGATCTATTGGAATCTCTTGGGTTTCTTTAAATTTCTCAACGGTTACGAAAGTTATGACCTTATCATCGGGCCCCTCAACATATAATTGAACTTGGGAATGTTGGTCGGTTACCCCCAGTGCTTTTACAGGTGTCTGTCCGACGTGAATAACTCGCCCCTGACGATCTATGCGTTTCCCTAAACTCTCCGCCCACAATTGAGCATACCAGTCCGCCATTGTTTTTAAGCCATCAGCATAAGGCATGAACACCGAGATGTTTTTCCCTTTTTGCCACGACAAATGAGCAATTGCAGCCCGTAACTGAGCGGGGTTCGATAATACTCCTTTTGAATCCCGAATCCATTGATCCATCATTAAAGCGCCTTCAAGAAGCTGATGAACATCGATCCCGCAGATAGCAGCCGCAAGTAATCCTACGGGCGTCAGTTCGGAGAAACGTCCTCCGATCCCAGCCGGAATCACGAACCGCTGATACCCTTCTTTGAGGACAATTGGAAGCAAGTTTCCCTTTTCCTTATCCGTTGTTACAACAATATGTTCCGAGTAATGATCCCCACACACTCGACGCAGAGTGTCTCGAATTATCAGAAACTGGGCCATAGTTTCTGAGGTGTTGCCAGATTTTGAAATGACATTAAAAAGGGTTTTATGTGGATCAATCATCTCTAACAGCTCATTAAATCGGACGGGATCAATATTATCCATGACATAAAAGCGTGGGCGATGACCGCGCTTAGCCGGGGGAAGTTCGTTATAATAGTAATGGTTTAGAGCTTGGTGAATTGCCAAAGGGCCGAGCGCGGAACCACCGATTCCCAAAACAACAAAGTTATCATATTTAGGGGCCATAGCATTCGCATAATCGATAATCTCCGCGACTTGATCTTTCATGGAAGCCAAAAGCTTTGAAAAATCGAGCTTCCCTGAGTCCCTCTGTGACATTAGTGAAGTTTGAGCCTGATCCAAGACATTCTGAAGCCCAAGCAATTCCTCTAATAAAAATCCTTGCGGATTTTGCGAAGAGCTAATCATCCCCGTATAATCTAGCGTTATTCGAGATCGTTCTTGGTAATCCATCACTCAACCTCATTTCTCTAATATAATTTTTCCTAATCCTAAATTGAAAGTTCATTTGCTAAATCATAAAGTTCTCTGTTAAAGGGACTCCGAACGCCATAGGCTGCATCAAGGGGACTAGAAACTACCACTTGATTGATATATGCAGTCATCCTATTTGTGTCATTGGCTAATAGAATCTCAATCGCTTTCCCACCCATCGCCGCTGCGATAACGGCATCTAAAGCACTCGGATTTCCGCCGCGCTGTAAATGGCCAAGTATAGTGATACGAGTCTCAAAGCCTGAACGAGCCCTTAATTCTTTTCCAATTTCATAAACACTTCCTACGCCTTCAGAAACCAAGATAATACTATGATTCTTCCCGCGTTGATGACCACGCTTTAATTTGTCGCAAATCTCATCCAAATCGAACGGTATTTCTGGCACTAGAATCGATTCAGCTCCACAAGCTAAACCTGCCTGAAGAGCTATGTTACCGCAATTTCTGCCCATAACTTCCACAAGGAACGTTCTTTCATGGGAGGACGCAGTATCTCGAATTTTGCTCACTGCATCCACGACCGTATTGACAGCAGTATCAAATCCTATTGTTAAATCAGTCCCGGCGATATCATTGTCAATCGTACCGGGAATCCCCACAATTTGAATCCCCTGAGCCACTAAAGTTTGAGCTCCGCGAAAAGACCCGTCTCCCCCTATTACTACCAAAGCGTCAAGTTGATGTTTATGTAACTGTGCCAAGGCCTTCTGTTGGCCTTCTACTGTCCGCATTTCTTCGGAACGTGCAGTCTTTAAGATGGTTCCGCCGCGAAGCACAATATCCGCAACTGACCCTACACTCATTTGTTGGATTTCCCCGTGAATTAGGCCCTCATATCCACGGCTTATTCCATAAACGTCAAGCCCGTGGTAAATCCCTTTCCTGACCACCGCACGCAAAGCCGCGTTCATTCCCGGAGCATCTCCGCCACTGGTTAGTACCCCAATCCGCTGTATTACGCTTGACAAATTATGTTCACTCCTTCTCATTACGATTATCTCATCTTTTGGACTAGAAAATTATATTATTGTTATTATCATGAGTGGTGCCGCTCAGCGGTGAGGGGGTCTGACAGTATTATTAATTATATGTTTTTTGCTACACTCATACCTGAAATACGTTTATTATATTATGGTATATTTTCTCTAATTCAAGGTCTTTAGTCAGTTTTTCTTGCATTTTTTTATAAGAGCTAATCATGCTGGAATGGGAACGATTAAAATAACCCGCAATTGCCGGATAAGAAATCTGACAAAGTGTACGTATTGAGTAAATCGCCAATTCCCTCGCTTCGTTCACCCTTGGTTTTCTACTTGGTCCTACCAATTCTTCGACTGGGATTTCCATGATTTGAGCAGCTATTTTAATGATATTCATTGGTTCAATAGCCATATTTCCTTTGTTCTCTTCATATTCCCAATATGTATGGAAACATTGCAAACTCAATTGATCTTGTAGTAATTCCGCGAATTCAACAAATTGTTCAATTATCCTCATAGCATCTGCCAAATTGTCTGTACGGTTTGCGATAATGCCCAAAACCTCTGTGTCTATCAAAAGGTGCTTTTGGTGAATATATTCCGCCAAAAAACGCTCTATTTCATGTACAAGAGGTACTGCGATTGGGAGGACCACTCCACTCAAAAAACGGGAGGCAAGCCGTTCCCCTAGAAATCCTAATTGAGGTAAAGTCGCATCAAGTGTGATCACCATCTTACCCCCATTTGCAATGACATATTCATAAGTATAATGGAGTTCCTCGATAGTTTTAACTTTACCCTCCAAAAATTGAAGATCATCGATCAGTAGTAACCGAGTCGTACGGTATCGTTGCCTAAATTGATTAAGCTTGTTATCCTGAGCGGCGTAAGCATACTGACGAGCAAAAGCCAAAGCATCCGCCAGTATCCCGCCCTCATCTTGTCCCCCATGTTGGTAAAGATAACGTAACATGGCAGTTTTGCCTAGTCCTTTTTGTCCATAAATCAGCGTTACGTCAGCAGCCTTTACTAGTTCGTAATTTTTAATCAAACGCCATGCTCTAATATTAAATTCACTTAAAAACCAGTTCAAGTGTGCCTCTCCTTAATATCTCAGCATTTATAGTTATCATCTCAATCTGACTTCAGGCTTCCAACCTCTGGCCTCTGGGTTTGGCCCCCGACCTCTGACATCTGATTTGCCAGATAACGATAACACTCATCCGCAATAGCCGTTAAAGGTTTATTCCGACGGGTTAAGAGGTAAAAACCACGTTCGATATAAAAATCTTCGACCTTAGTCCATGCTAAACCGTACTGCTCACCTGCTTCTAACGCATGTTTTGACAGAAATGAATAGCCAATACCTGAGCGAACAGCATTTTTTACAGCTTCTGTACTTCCAACTTCTAAGGCTATGTTAAAGTCATTTAAATCGAGCCCACGTTTCACAAGTGACTCCTCTAAAGCCCTTCGATGTCCAGATCCGACCTCACGAATAATCATAGGTTTTTCCTTAAGTGTGTTTAGTTCGATATTTTGTCCCAAATTAAATGTAAAATCACAAGAATCTACAAAACCTAGTTCATCCTTCATCCAATACTCTGAGGTTAATTTTTCGGTATCAAATACAGCTCCAACAACTGCAAAATCGACTTCATGAGCAAGGACCTTTTCTGCCATTTCAAGACTGTCCCCTATGGACAGTTTAAACTTAATTTCCGGATATAATCTCCGAAATGAAGCTATATAAATTGGAAGCAAATATTCACCTGGAATGTGCGAAGCCCCAATATGTACTTTCCCGTTCATTACCCTTTCGGTACCACCGATTTCTCGCATTAGCACTGTCCATTCATCGTTCAAATGCATGGCATACCGATAAACAGTTTCCCCCTCGGGTGTTAGTGCAAAACCCTTTCCCTTACGGTATAGCAATTTAACCCTAAGTTTCTCTTCAAGAGCACGCATCTGATTGGAAACTGCAGGTTGGCTAATTCCCAATTTCCGCGCAACAACCGTAAAACTCTGTTCCTCCACAACTTGACTAAACAAACGCATCAAGTCTAACATAATTACACCCCCGACGGACTTAATGATTCGTCATTAAGTAAACTTTGCCGCTCAGCAGCATAGATCTGATAAGTACTAGAAAAAGAGGGCTAGGCCCTCCTCTTCCGGTGATAGTAAAATATTTAACACAAAAGTAAAGCTAGGGTAGTAGGATAACCTTTTTCATTTTCTGATCTTCTAAGGGTTTATCTGAACGATCCTTAGGAACACTGACAATTCGATTGACTTCTTCCATGCCCTCAATCACTTTTCCAAAAGCAGCATACTGTCCGTCTAAGTGGCTTGAAGCCTTGACTACAATGAAAAATTGGGAACTAGCTGAATTAGGGTCTGACGTGCGAGCCATTGATAAAACGCCACTATCATGCTTTAAATCGTTTTTAAAACCATTACTCGAAAACTCGCCAGGGATTGTTTGTTTACTGCCACCCATCCCCGTTCCATTAGGGTCACCGCCTTGAATCATAAAGCCAGGGATAACTCTATGAAAAATGAGGCCATCGTAAAAGCCTTGAGAAACAAGAGATACAAAATTCTTAACGGTTTGGGGTGCTATCGCCGGATAAAGTTCAACTTTAATCATATTACCGTTTTCCATTTCGATAGTTACGATTGGGTTCTCTTTAAGTTCTTGTTCTTGTGCACTTTCATTTGTCACCTGAGTGACCTCCTTTATGTTGGGTTTTTATCCATAGTATTATACCACTGCACGTAGAATTTCCCTAATGTTTGGAAGAACTTTATACAGTATAACTACTCAATTCGGTCTTCTCGACTTAAACGGCCTCTTTTTACACTATAGAGATAGATCAAGAACACAATAAGGGCCAGGATTATTCCACCCCGTGCCAAATAGTGATGCAAGATATATAGAATTTTTTCCCAGTGTCCTCCTAAGATTCGACCTAGAGTAATAAATGTTAGCGTCCAAAGAAAGGCACCCACCCCTGCTAATGTAGCATATCGACCATAATGAAGTTCACTTATCCCAGAGAAATAGGCAGTAAAGTGACGAAAGCCAGGAAAAAAATATCCAATTACAATCAGTCGATCACCAAAACGTTGAAACCAATGTTCAGCTCGAGCGATCTTTCTCTCATTAAGATGTAATATTGGTGAAATCTTATGTAGGAATGGAATTCCCAAACGCCGGCCAATCCAATAACTCAGGTTCATCCCTAAGAAACTACCTAAGGTGGCGACCAGAAGGGTTTTCCCAAAGTTCATTCGCCCTAATGATATTTGGAACCCACTAAACGTCATCAGAAATTCATCGGGGACAGGAATACCAACCATGCCCCCTGTAAGCAAAATAAATAGGCCAGTATAGCGATAGTTATAAATTATGTCCATCAAATATTGTTCTAGCCCGTGCATGCTCAGCCTACTTCCTCAATTCGTAGTTCGTAGTTCGTAGTTTGTAGTTTGTAGTTTGTAGTTTGTAAATATAAGACCAAACGACTAGCGTTTGCGTCTTTTCCACACCACCAAAAAAACCGCTAGGACAAGTGTCCCTCCAATGACAACATCTGCACGATGAAAAAAGGGTTTAAGTGAAGTCCAATTTTCCCCTAATTTTTGGCCCAAAAAAATTAAGAAAGTACACCAGAGGAACGCGCCAAACACGGTGTAAGTAACCATCTTTAATAGATTCATTCGTGCGATTCCGGCAGGTAGGGAAATGAAAGTACGTACGATGGGTAGCATTCGTCCCAGAAAAACGGTCATTTCTCCATGCTTTTCAAATAAGCGTTCCGTCCATGCCAGTTCTCGTTGATTGATCATAATATAACGCCCGAACCGTTTAAGGAAAGGCCGTCCTCCCCACACACCGACATAATACGCGACAAGTCCACCGAAGAGGTTCCCTAGGGTTGCAATAACTGTTGCTTGCCAAAAGTCGAAATGCCCTACAGATACCATATAGCCTGTAAAGGGTAAGATGATTTCACTAGGTAACGGAATACAGGCGCTCTCAATTGCCATAGCAATAAATACTCCAGAATAGCCAAAGGATGAAATTATGGATTCAACGAATTTTCCGAGGAAATTAATCAACGCTTCCAACATAACCCTCCTTATTCAATCCTATCACTCAACTCACTTCTTGTATAGTTACCTTTTTCTATACGTCAACTGAGACCTGGAACAAAGCAGACGCTATTTCTAACATCTGCTTTCAAATATGCTCTGATAATTTGATTCAGGAGTTCCCTATTCCCCTCCCGTTCTAGGCGACTGCCGACGACTGACTAATCCATCGAAAGATTCATACACGACCTTCTTTGTATCTACGATTGTTTCGAGAGTGACCGCTTTACCCCATAGGAATTGAACTAAAGCAAGGGTTTTCTCAAGATAGACTATATCAAGATCAATTCCTTCATGGCGATGTTTAAGGTATAAACCACCTTTTCCCTCATAATCTCCTTCAAGGACTACTATTCGAGGATGTCCCCCATTTATTAGTTGTTGGACTAGATTATCTCTCACTTTCTCCCATTCATTTTCTGTAACCTGCCAGTGCGCTCCAACCTTACGGAAATTGAATAAGTTGAGTTCTTCAACCAATTCGCGAGTAAGATAATTACGGATGAATGAAAGGTCGTTTTCGCTCTCGCGGATCTCAAATAGATCGTTATCAGCTTTAACTTTAGCAAGGTACTCCCATATTTTCACACCCAAATAATATGGATTCAGTCCCATTCGAGAGGGCTGAACTACTTGACTGTGCATAAGCGCAAATTCCAAAGCTTCTGCATCTGTAAGATCAAGTTCATGCATTATTCTGGCATGCCAGAATGTTGCCCAGCCTTCATTAATAATTTTAGTCTCAATTTGCGGATAAAAATATAACGATTCCTCACGAACTATACTTACAATATCCCTTTGCCATTCTTCGAGTCCGGGTGCAAACTTCATAATATAGAGTAAAAGATCTTCATACTCCGGTTGGGGCAGGCATTTACATTCATCTACTAACAGATCTCCCCATAAATCTTCATAGGGCAGAGACGCTCTTTTGGTTCGGATCTTGCTTTGGGAATCTGCCTTATTTTGTTCTTTTGTCGTACAATTGCCACCACAAGAGTGATTTCCTGTACAGGCATTACCCTGGCAGATATGCCCTCCTTCCTTGCTTGGCACATTGATCTTAGGTGGATTTTCCATTTTTTCCTTGGCACCAATGTGAGATCGATAATCCACATGTTCTTGAATAGCTAGAACCGCATCCATGGTTCGCTCAACCTTTTCTCGGCCATATCGCAATTCATATTCTCGGATTTTTTCGGCATGTGCACCCATGCGCTCAACCATGTCCTTAGGTGTACGTGAAAAATAGCGATTGTTCTTAAAGAAATCGACATGTGCATAAACATGACCGATCACAAGCTTATTTTGGGTTAACCGATTTCCTTCTAACAAAAACGCATAAGCAGGATTAGTGTTAATAACCAGTTCATAAATCCGACTCAAATTCAAATCATATTGAATCTTCATCCTGTAAAAAGCTTTTCCGAAACTCCAATGCGTAAATCGTACTGGCATTCCATATGCCCCAAACGTATATAAAGTTTCGGCCGGTACTATTTCGAAATTCACCGGATAGAAATTAAGTCCCATACCACGGGCGACTTGTGCGATATCCCGCGCTATAGTGCTTAAGGTTCGCATTTCATTGTCCATAACTACCCCCTACCTATGAGTTTTTCCCAGGGCGAGAGTGTAATCTTAAACAGCATTAAGCCCTAGTTCTTAGGAAAAAACCGTTTTGAGTGCAACGTATACCTCGTTGCGATCCCTGATCGTCACCAAGCGTAGTTTTGGATCGGTAATTCGTTTCAAGGTTGACATTAAGGTACTGGAATAATGTGTTCTTAAGATCTCCCCATAACCAACAACCTGACTCACTTCAACCAACCGATTCATGAGAGATAAAGCCCTGGAATTATCAGAGCCTATATTGTCACCATCTGTAAAATGAACCGGGTAAATATTATAATGGGCCGGTGGATATTCTCTTTCAATTAAATCTAAAGCATATTGATATACTGATGAACAACGAGTTCCTCCACTCTCCCCGCGCGTGAAGAATTCTTCCTCGGTAACTTCTTTGGCCTCCGTATGATGAGCTAGAAAACGTATTTCTACATTTTCATACTTCAGTCTCAGGAAGCGAACCATCCAAAAGAAAAATGTCCTAGCAATATATTTTTCAAATTGCCCCATTGACCCAGAAGTATCCATCATCGCTAAGATAACCGCATTGGTCTCAAAATTTGGTCGTGTCTCCCACGTCTTAAAGCGTAAGTCTTCCGGAGTAATTCTCAATCTAGCCTCTTTGTTCTGTTGCAGCGAAAAGGCCTGCCTCTTGATACTTTCGATCAAGGTACGCTTCTTATCGACATTCGCCATTAGTCCTTTTTTTCGGACGTCATTGAACTCCGGGCGATCATGCGCAATAAGCGGCCTTTTTTTATCATCCAAATTTGGTAACTTTAATTCTTCGAAGAGAATATTGGCTAAATCTTCATACGTTACTTCTGCTTCATAGATATCTTCACCAGGCTCTTCACCAGCTCCACTCCCTGCAGCCCCTTTGCCCTTAGCCTGGTCACGGCCCATAATTTCGCCCGGAACCATTTTTTTAGTTCCTTGACCAGTATGATTTTTCTTATTAAAATCATACCTAAAGCGAAATTCTTCAAGGGAACGCATGGGAATCTTTGTATTTTTCTTACCATCAGATAAGATGATACTTTCATCGACTATTAAATCGCCCATTTGTTGCTTTATGACTTCTTCAACTTTTTCCTTGTGCCTCGTTTGGTCAAGGTACCCTTTGCGGTGCAAACTCCAGTCATCACGACTCACAATGATGTCATCAGCCACGCTTATCCCCCTTTCTCTCTAACGGTTAAGGAGGGCCCCAACATACTTCACAATTTCATTGGCACAGATAGGGCAATATCCATGCTCATTAACGAGACGATCCATAACATTATTGATTCTTAACAATTGATCCTGATCTGGATGATCAATTGAGGTTGTAATTTTTACAATATCTTTAAGATCCGCAAACAGTTTCTTTTCAATGGCTTCTTTTAACCGTTCATGAGAAGCATAGTCAAAGATCTTCCCTTTACGGGCATACATCGAAATTCGAATGAGAATTTCCTCTCGGAATGTTTTTTTAGCATTTTCCGAAACACCGATCTGTTCTTCAATACTTCGCATCAGTTGTTCATCCGGAGCTAACTCCTCACTGGTGATTGGATCAAACAATTTAGTTGAATTGCAAAACGCCTCTACATTATCAAGATAATTATTCAATAGTGACTTGGCAGATTCTTCATAGGCATAAACAAACGCTTTCTGAACTTCTTTCTTAGCCATTTCGTCATATTCACGGCGAGCAACAGCGATCAGATTTAGAAGATTTTCCTTTTCTTCTTTCATGATCGAGGTATGCTGAGATAAACCGTCTTTTAAGGCCCTCAAAATATCTAATGCATTAATACACGCATGCTCATCTCGGATTAAGGCAGTAGAAATGCGGTTGATAACGTAACGAGGATCTAAGCCATCCATGCCTTCGCCTAATTCTTCTCCCTCTATCCTTAACTCCTTAATATCTTTTTGATTAAATCCCTCCACATCTTCACCATCATAGATTCGCATCTTCTTGACAAGATCCATCCCTTGTTTTTTTGAAGGTTTTAAGCGGGAAAGAACACTGAAGACAGAAGTTGCCCATAAGCTATGGGGAGCAAGGTGCACATTGCGAATATCACTTTGACTAATTAATTTTTGATAAATTTTAATTTCATCACTTACTCTGAGATTATAGGGGATGTGCATAACAATAATTCTAGACTGCAGAGCTTCGTTTTTCTTATTTGAAACAAATGCACGATATTCATTTTCATTAGTATGAGCGATTACTAACTCATCGGCCGAAATCAAGGCAAAGCGCCCAGCTTTGAAATTTCCCTCCTGGGAGAGACTTAGGAGATTCCAGAGGAACTTTTCATCCGACTTTAACATTTCCTGAAATTCCATCAAACCTCGGTTAGCCTTATTAAGTTCTCCGTCAAAACGATAAGCACGCGGATCTGACTCTGATCCATATTCTGTTATCGTAGAAAAATCGATACTACCAGTTAAATCCGCGATATCTTGAGACTTAGGGTCCGAGGGGGTAAAAGTTCCAACCCCTACCCGTTGCTCTTCTGAGAATAGAATTCGTTTAATAGGAAAATTTTCAACTTCTCCGCTAAATTCTCCCTCCAATCGCAAACGGCAAACTGGACAAAGATTTCCTTCAATTCGGATGCCATACAATTCTTCAAATTGCGGACGTAAAGATACAGGCAACAGATGCAGGGGATCTTCATGCATCGGGCACCCGTCAATAGCATAAACTGCTCCTTCCTCTGTTCTTGTAAATTCTTCAAGACCACGCTTCAATAAACTTACAATTGTGGATTTACCACCACTTACAGGTCCCATTAACAATAAAATACGTTTGCGAACATCTAAACGCTTGGCTGCACTATGAAAATATTCTTCGATAAGGCGTTCTAAGGTTTTATCTAAGCCAAAAAGTTCCTTGTCAAAAAAATTGTACTTTTTCTGATCCCCAATTGTTTCAACCCCGGCTGCTCTGATCATCGCATAAATTCGAGCATGGGCATGAAGTGCCAATTCAGGATTTTTCGTAGCCATTTGTAAATAGTCTGCGAACGTTCCGCTCCAAGCCAGAGCAGCCTCTGATTCGCGATATTCTCGTAACCAATTTATGACTTCCATAGTAGCCCTCCCTTCTCCAATATCAGCAACACTTACCGGGTTATACTTGAGTATATGCTCTGTCGATAAAGATAAGGCATATCCAAACCCTTATTTTACGAAAACAAAAAGAGCATCTCTAAACAAATGTTAGAAATGCTCTTTTTGTAAAGAAAATATTTTACAAAATTTTTTCTAGATCCCAGGGATCGTATGCAAATTCACCTGGTAGAATATCTAACCGTGCTACAATAAAGATTCCAATTTCATCGCAATCAACTCGAACAACCGTTCCAATACAGTGGTTACACGTCTCAACACGGTCACCGACTTCAAACTGGTGTTGGCGGTGAAGGGAAGAGCCCGTTTCGGATTCACGATTTATCCATAACATATACTTTACCCTCCCTGTAATAACATTTTAATTATTATATTTACAATAGCATAGCTATCACAAAAAATCTATATTCTTTTCAGAAAATTCTATCTATTAAGGAATAATTTATCTTCTATATTCTTTCTTTTATCTTTGTTTAAGTTTATCCAAGTCGTAAGACTCCCACTTCTACAAGGAGTGATAAAACTTGGCTAGCGCCCACGCGAAGACACTGTCTTCGCACGTATTTGCCTTCTTGCAGACACTGTCTTCGCATGAATTAGCCTTCTTGTTAGCGTCTGCTAAGTTAAAAAAGAGGTTGCAGCAACTAGAAAACCAGTCGTTACAGCCTCTTTTTGATTTAATACATGTGTAAATATCGATCCAGTTCCCATTGAGTGACTGCAAGTCTAAAACTATTCCATTCCTCAATTTTAGCCTCATGAAAGCGGCTATAGATATGACTACCCAATGCCTCACGTATAACAGGGGCTTCACTTAGTGCATCCAATGCTTCTTTTATAGTTCCCGGTAATGAATCGATTCCCAGTTTTTTACGTTCTTCAAATGTCATAGCGTAAATATTTAAATCGACTGCTTTTGGAGGATTGAGTTTATTTTTAATACCGTCCAGACCTGCTTTTAGCTGGACTGCAAGAGCTAAATACGGATTACAGGCAGGATCTGGACTCCGTAATTCTATACGGGTCGAAGAACCTCTTTTGGCAGGTATACGAATAAGTGGACTTCTATTACGACCAGACCAGGCAATGTAACAAGGTGCTTCATAACCAGGCACTAGCCGTTTATATGAATTGACCGTTGGATTTGTGATAGCTGTAAAGGACTTGGCATGTTTCATAAGTCCTGCTATATATTGGTAAGCAATTTCGGAGAGCTCCATAGGACCATTAGGATCATGAAACACATTTTTACCATCTTTAAAAAGCGACTGATTACTATGCATTCCTGATCCGTTGATGCCGAAAATTGGTTTGGGCATAAACGTAGCGTGCAACCCATGATGTTGAGCAACCGTGCGTACAACAAAACGGAATGTAGCAATTTTATCGGCAATATCCAGGGCATCTGAATATTTAAAATCGATTTCATGTTGTCCGGGAGCCACCTCGTGGTGAGATGCTTCAATTTCATAGCCCATTTCTTCTAACGTCAAAACCATATCGCGACGAGCATTCTCCCCAAGATCTACTGGGGTTAAGTCAAAATAGCCTGCTTTATCATGTGTGATGGTTGTAGGACGCCCCTCTGCATCTGTAAGAAAAAGGAAAAATTCCAATTCCGGTCCGACATTTAAAGTGTACCCCATTTCAGAAGCTTCTTTCAACACTCTTTTCAAAGCGCTTCGTGGACATCCTGAAAAAGAGGTTCCATCAGGGTTATAAACATCACAAATGAGTCTAGCGACTCCACCTTCTTTAGGACGCCAGGGAAATTCGACGAAGGTATTAGGATCTGGACGCAAATACATATCTGATTCTTCGATTCGTGCAAATCCTTCAATTGAAGAGCCATCAAACATGAGTTCTCCATCTAAAGCTTTTTCTAACTGTTCAATGGTAATGGCAACATTCTTGAGAATCCCAAAGATATCCGTAAACTGTAACCGAATGAACTTAACCCTTTTTTCATGTGCCTCCCTCAAAACGTCTTCTTTGTTCATCATCATGCTTGATCCTTCCTTCCACTCTACTGAATAAAGAAAACCTGGCTAACCTCAAGCCTTAGTTGCACTTATCTTCCAGGCTAGTATCAAAAATGCCCATGCGTCCCCTTTAATGGCTCAGCACAGACTACTTTGTTCTACGTAAATAAGTATATCCATTGTCATTTGAATATACTATGGCTTGATTTGAGTTAATCACCCATATAACTGTAAACTCAAATAATATAGACTTACTTAATACTCAATTCCAAGGCGAGCCATAATTCCTTGTTCAAAAGGATGTTTTCTTTGAACCATTTCCGTCACTAGATCAGCTCTTTCTATAAAGGTCTCTGAAGCATTTCGACCGGTTAAAACCAATTCAACTTCGGGAGGCTTTTTGTTCAGTAGTTCTAATACTTCGCTCTCAGGTATTAGCTCAAACCAAAGCGCGTTAAGAATTTCGTCGAGGATGACAATATTCCATTCTCCCGAAACTATGATTTCTTCAGCTCTCCTAAATCCCTTACGCACTTCTTGGCTATGTTCCTCTAAATTTTCTCCTTTATGAACCCAGCCCTGGGCTCCAAAGTGTTCAAGTTGGCATTCTGGCTGCAAACGCTTCAGACCTTCTAGCTCACCGTAACCACCCCGACCTTTCATAAACTGAATAATATACACTCGAAGACCATGACCTACCGCACGTATCGCTAAGCCTAAGGCAGCAGTTGTTTTCCCCTTGCCTTCTCCTGTATAAATTTGCACCAACCCTTTTGAAAGATTATCCATTATTGTACACCTCGTATCCAAGATTCTAGTTGGGGATGTAAATAAACAACATTTGGGGATGTTTTTATTTCAGGAAAACGCTCTAAGGTTTGGCGATTAAAGGAAATTGAAAAGAATAACTTGATTGCCGACTTCTCATCCTTCGCTCTTAACTCTACTTTATCAGGATAAAGGTAATAGGAATAATTACCATCACGCCATGTGATTTCTGTTTCCCCAAGCTTAACTCGGATTATTCCAAATTCTTCAACCTTAACGGCCTCAACTCCAGTAAATGGATGTCTAAGATATTCTGCTTCCATGGCAACTTGTCCAACTCTAAATTGGGATTCCAAAAGTTGTTCAACAATGAGTCGAGCTGGAATAGAAATGTCTTCAAATACCCGGCGCTCGCTTCGCAACTCATCCAGGATCTGTTCTAATTTTCGGACATGGATCGAACGAACTTTTTGGGCCTTTTTCAAAGCTTTTTCAAAGGTATGATACACGTCTTCCAAGCACTCCAGGAGTATCGCATCTTCCTCATGCATATTGATTTACCCCCACCCCAATCCCGCCTTTTATTGATGAGACTTTCCTAAGTGCTATTCTATCTGAATCAAACGGATTTATAAAGCCTTCTTTTCGAATAATTAATAATCATCTAGTTAACTTTTTGCGACGAAGGCGTTTAGAAACCCGTTGAACTCTAGTTTCAATCCAATCTGTCGTCATTTCAACATCCCGTCCCATTGCAAGGGCCTTCCAGTAACATTCCAAAGCATCTCGGAAATTTTGCTGTTTTTCATACAATTCTGCTAAACGAATTAATGCTTCCAGTGTAAACCCACCATAGAGTTGGAACTTAGCTTCTGATATGTCTGGAAAGTTAACTTGTTCTACCTTTCGTTCCCGGATTTCTTTAATTGAAGCCAAGGCTTCATATATTTCGCTGCTTCGCACATCATTTATCGCCTCAAAGAGACCTAAGGCCTTTAAATAATAGAGTTCAGCCTTTGCTAAATCCATAGAAAGAAAGAATAAACCAGCTAAGCTTTGATAGCGCAAGGCAAGATCTAAATCTCGTTCGGAATAAAACCGAATGGATAATTCCACGTAATATCTAGCTTCTTCATAGTTTTCTAGAAATTGTTCGATTTTACTTAAGAAATAGCAGCTTTCACTGAAAACACTTCTTGTATCAAATTTCAAACAGAGAGCAACCGCCCTTTGTTGACATTCAAAAGCCAAACGCATTTGTTTGTGTTCAAAGTACACTAAAGCTAAATATTGAAATGTATTCGATAAAGCAATCATATCTTCTATTTGAGCAAAAATCTGACAGGCGTGCTTTAAGTAATTCGAAGCCTCTATTCTTTTTTTCTGTCGAAAACATAATTCTCCTAGGAGTATATCCAACTCTGCCTCCCCTTTGGGAAAACCATTATCACGACATATTTCATGAGCCTGTGTATAGGCTCTATTGGCCCTGGTCCAATCTTCGAGAGTCGCATATACTTGGCCAAGATCTGCATAAAGCATACCTAACCTTAATGGCGGAGATGAGCATGGATAAACTGCAATTGCTTGCTCATACTTCTTGGCCGCCTCTCGTATCATTCCCTTTTTAACTGAGACACTCGCTAACCCTGCCCATGCTTCCGCCATTCCTTTAGCATTCTGAATCTCTTGGCAAATACGTAACGCTTCTTGAAAACCATCCTCCGCGAACTCCAAATTTCCTAAGCGCACTCTCACTGTCGCTAACAGTCGTAATGTAAAGGCAACGATTTCCGGAACTGTTAATTTGTAAGCCTTTAAAAGGCCCTGGGAAAAGTAATTTTCTGCTTTATGATACTGTTCTTCACCAAGACACTGTGTTCCATCCTCCATAAGGGTTCGCCAAACTGCTAACTCCCGATCGTGCATATTATCGCCTCCGTGTCTGTTCCATCATATGCACGAGTTTATTTATAGGGAATAACATAACAGAGAAAATTTCAAAGGAACATTAAGATGAACTAGCTTGTAACCTAGACATAAAAGTCGAAATATGATAATCTAATTCTAATGAAGGGAGTGTTGTAAACCTATGAACACCTATCGTCCAACCCAATCTTCAAACTATTGGATGGTTGCACTCAAACTTCTCGTACTTGTACTTGGTCTTTATATCTCTGCTTTAGTCTTAGGCAAAATTTTTACGTGGGTGTTTACCATTACCTTCTTCTTGATACGTTTTATTGTTTTTTTTGGTGTCTCTTTTATTGTCCTCCATTTTTTTCTTAAGTTATTGTTTAAAATTGATTTGCTCCAGTTTGTGATAGGTAAACGTTTTACTCTACGCTAGATAGAACCTAACCTTGAAGGATAATCATGAATTGCCCTTACCACAATTCCATAGCTTGCTTTACAGAACCTTGGAAACTAATTGTATTGAATATTTAAATTTAACGCCATAAAAGGGCGTTTTTTTATTTTACATCTCATGATCTGGCCTTCGTACGAATATCTTTTAGCGAGGGAGGAATGACAAATGCGAATTATTATTTTTAAACGTCCATCGGTGCGAAATATTGTCCTTTGGGGAATCCTATTATTCGTCTTAATCGCTTACCGTGAGAATGCCACATCAGTATTTTCCGGAAAATTGAAACCGATATACTCGGCAACCGTAAACACCCCAGCGATCGGACTGACCTTTGATATCAGTTGGGGAGAAAAAACGGCAGAACCAATCCTTGATATTCTTAAACAGGAAGGCATTCATGCCACGTTTTTTCTTTCTAGTCCTTGGGCAGATAAACATCAAGAATTGGTGCAAAGAATGGTGCTTGAAGGTCATGAAATCGGTTCGCATGGCAATCGGCATATCGATCTCAATACCTTGGGAGCCCTCGAAATTGAGAATGAGATCTCCACTTCCCAACAAGTCCTGGAACAGATAACCGGTCGTTCAGTCCGTTTAATCCGTACACCCAACGGTGCTTATAATAATAAGGTTATCTCAACAGCACATAAATTAGGATACCGAGTGATCCAATGGAGTGTAGATTCTCTGGACTGGAAACGGCCCGGCCCAAGTGCTGTTATCAATAACGTACTTAACGGGATACGTGCAGGAGGTGGGGCTAAGGCTGGGGACATTATTCTATTTCATGCCTCTGACTCTGCACCCGACACCATTCAGGCCTTGCCAACAGTTATTCAAAGTCTGAGGAGCAAAGGGTACAGCCTAATCCCGATCGGCCAGTTGCTTGAAAAGGCAAGCAGTACTTGGCCACCTGAAAGTAATCTGAAGGAAGAATCTATCACACCTGCCCAATGACAATCACTATTCTGCATTGTTAACTACAATTACACGCAAGACTCGATCCGCATTTTGTCGTTCTATTACCTGATCAAGTGATTTTTGGGCATCTGCTTTCAACCCACCTTCCAGCCCACTTTTCAGTGCTCGTTCAAGCAAAGACTTACCTTCTTGCAGTTGTCCTCTACTTAAAGCATTAATCCCATTTACATAGTTGATACAGGCATCTCCTTGGGGCAGCTTTTTTAGTGCGGAAAGGCTATCAGACAACTCCTGCGTATTGTTTTCATGAATTGCAAGTACACCCTTTTTTGTCTCAAACATCGTATTCTTAGGATACCAAGTTTGAGTCATGATTATTCGGCTAAACTCCTGCGCTTTTGCCCATTGTCCTTCCACTATGGCTATGTCGAAAGCCACTGATAGGCAGGCCGGATTATTTGGTTCTAAATTCTGTGCTGCTTCGAGCTCAGTCTGAGTTACTTGATGATCGCCCATGATCAGCGCTGCTTGAGCCAGTGTCAAATGCCTCAACACTTGCGCATGCTTGGGCATGGTTTTCCAATCCGTTTCCGCTTCTGCTAATATTCGACTTGACTCCTCTATATCCCCTTTGGCCATTGTTATCAATCCCTGCCCCAATTGAGTTAACGGTGTCTTATCCAGTAAAGTTAAGACATTCTGAGCTTCAGTTAACTTCCCTTTTTGCAAGTTGAGCAAAAACAACCAGAATTGATGTTTTTCGTCTTGATATATGGCTAATTTAGACTCTAAGTCCTCCCCCCCCACATTTAGTTCAAGCCATAATGCTGCATCTTTTATTGTTTCCAGTTTATTAAATAAGCCCCCATGCATTTCCCACCACTGCAGTTCCTCTTTCACCCTTGGAACGTCATATACACCTTCCGCTTGTCTTAACCGATTCATTCTCCATACAAAAGGCGAAATGAGTATTGAAATTATCAAAAATGCGAGCAGGAACGTGATCTTTCGACGTCTCCGAAGATTAGGTCTGCGCCGGTTTAACAATACTATCCCTCGTTCCTATCCTATCCTTAAACATTTTTACAGAGGGTATCTTTTGATACTTTGTCTAAAATGATTTTATTTGGCGGTAAAGAGACTCAATGTCCTTTCCATGATGAAAAGCCTTCCCCAACAACTTCAGGTATTTCAGAAATTGCCATGAAAGCCTGTGGGTCTTGCTCCCGTACGATTTCTTTGATTTGGGACAATTCTGTGCGGTTTATTACACAATATACTACTTGTTTTGCCTCTCCTGAAAAAGCCCCAGTCGCCTGAAAAAGTGTAACACCTCGTTCAAGCTTCGACATGATTTCATCAGCAAGTCTCTGAGGGTGCGAAGTTACCACCATGATTGACTTGGAATGACTCAAACCTTCCTGTACAAGATCAATGACTTTGGTTGCGATAAACATATAGATCATTGCATACATGGCCATCTCGGGTCGAAATAAAATTGCTACCCCAAGAAAAATAAGCGCATCAATACCCAGCAATATTTGACCTACACTTAAGGGGGTTGTTCTAGCAAACAAGACAGCTAAAATGTCTGTGCCACCAAGTGAACCTCTGGAACGAAATATTATACCCATCCCGATTCCCGTAAGGACCCCTCCTGATATAGCGGCGAGCAAAGTATCATGAGTCAATACCGGAAGGTGCGCAGTCAAAGAAAGCGCGGCAGAGAGTACACCAACACCCATAATACTAAAAATTAAGAAGTTTTTTCCCACCATTCGAAGGCCCAGAATGAAAAGTGGAAGATTCAGTAATAGGACAACCCAACTCACTGGCCAATGAAATAAGTAATGCAAGATAATAGCGATTCCTGTAACCCCACCATCAGCAATTTGGTTGGGAATAATCAATGTATTGATACTCGCACTTACTATACTTGCTCCTATTACTATCCCAACAAAGTGTTTCAACAATTGTAAAGTGAAAAAAGCCCGTATTCGTCTCCAGTTCAATAAAATCCCCCGTTCAATCTTTGTCGACAAGTTGTATATCCTTCGTTGAATTATACTTCAGAGTCACCAAAGAGACAACTTTTAAGCCTGTTCCAGGCATTCGTCCATTTTTGAGACTCACACTTCTATAAATGGGAGTAGGAATCACTTGTCATCTATTCATAAAGGGCGGATAATGCTTGACAAAATACTCATAATTGAGTAAAGTTATAAAGGTCCCTTAGCAAGCGCTCGTAGCTCAGTGGATAGAGTGACGGTTTCCGAAGCCGGAGGTCGCAGGTTCAAATCCCGCCGGGCGCACCAATATGTTATTTAAGCCACAACTATGTTGTGCCTTTGTTATTGCGAATCCAATTTCCCGAAATTTATTTCTAATAACTGGTTTTCCATATATGAGGGTTGGTAAATTGATTTACCAACCCTCTACCTATTCTATTAACATAGAGAATAGCGATACATTGGCCATTCCCGATATCCTTAAATTCAGGATCTTGTTCCGCATTATCCTTTCGATTCATCGACTTAAAGATCAATTCTTGATAACTCGTCTATGACAAGCTTATACACTTCTTCATGGATTTCTTCGATCGTTTTCAGGGAACTATTACTACTACACATAACCTTATGCCAGTTATATTTACTCGCAATCCGATTTGCGTTGTTATACGATTTTATTAGATATTGTTTATCCGCCTCATGAATATCTTGTCGCACATCAAATGCCTTACTAGCTCTTTTAGATATAAGTCCAAAGCTAAATTGTGGAGGCATATCTAGGAAGATTACATAATCTGGGACAGGTAGCCCAAAAATATTATATTCAAAATCATATAACCAATCAATAAATTTTGTTCTCTCTGAGTCTCCATCAATTTTTGCAGCTTGGTGAACCATATTAGAGGTAGTATAACGATCCGCAAGAATAATACCACCTTCTTGATAAAACGCTTCCCACTCTTTCTTAAAAGAAGCATATCGATCTACTGCATAAAATGATGAAGCAATATACGGACTTATAGTGTCTGGGTCTGTTCCAAACTCTCCATTTAGATACATTTTTACTAAAGCAGATGATTCGCTCGCATAATTCGGGAACTCTATTTTCTTTACCTTAAACTTCTCGAGCAATAATCTTTGAAATAGTTTTTCGGTTTGCGTAGCTTTTCCACTGCCATCGCCAGCCTCGATAATAATGAGTTTTCCTTTCATCTATCTTCCTCATCTCAAAATAACTATTTTTAGATTTATATACAGTTATTTATTTCCCTTAGCCTTTCAAGTATACTTCATACAATTGTAACACTTTCTTTATGGATGGCAAACCTATTCAGCGTTGAAGTGCTGACTTATGGCAGGTATTAATATTAACCCCTAATCCTTTTTGGACGTAAAAGAAACGCCCTTAAGGCGTTACTGAACTAAGTATTTTTCGAAGTCAACAGAATGAAGATGCCCAGCCAATTCCTCAAGAAGAATTATTAGGAGTAGTGTCTGATCAATACATTGATCAATTAAGGCTAAACGCTCAATAAGTTGTTCAATTTCTTGCCCCTTAACATTGGGGTTCTCAAACAAGAAATTTAGATTAGAATTTAGGTGTTTTAGTAAGGTCAACTTTGGTTGAATATCCTCTTTAACACGATCGCCCCCTAGTCGTTCTGGTAAAGGTGATCGGCAATTGTTGCCACAACTGCCGATCCGAACATAGTACACAGCGTATCCTACAAGGGTGGCTCGGTTCAGCCGAATGTTTGCTGAAAAAACCAAGTTTTCTCCTCAAAATATTATTACGTCCATCGACCAGATTATTTGGGGGGGAGGCGACAACCATTTTATTGCTATAATGTATAAATTTAACATATTATAATTTATAGCGTTTATTTCTTTTTTCTTTGGCTTATTTTTCCCTTTTTACAATACTCTTTCAAAAGAAGCCCCAGACTAATTTTATCTTTGCTAAACCTTTTATCCAAATCGTAAGACTCCCACTTCTACAAGTGGGAGTGATACACCTTATTCTGCTTCGGTGGGGGTAGAGTCCCCCACCGAAGACTCGATGTTCAACTTTAGTTGAACGAGTTCACTACGCTTGGCAGTAGATCCAACCAGTAAAAACACCCCATATCGGTTAGCGATTCCAAAAACTTACTTAAGGGCATGGATTAAATCCATGCCCTTATTTATAGCGCACATAATTGGTCTATTATGACATTATTATCTCTTATGGGCGGTTAAAGATATCTCAACCCATAGTATATAATCGCCAAGACATATTTACCCATTTGTTTATTGTATTTTAGACAACTACCTTGTCAAAATTCACATCTCAACCTTGAATTCAAAACATTCAGAAATCGATGGTCATTATATCCTTCCAGTCATGCCCATTAGGGTATGAAGAGAAGTGTTTAGCAAACAAAAAGTTGATTGTTTTTAGTGAATATATGTTTATAGCATCTACAATCAACTTTATGTACATTAAAATAGTTTGCTGCACTTTAAACTCTGTAACCCTTGTATGAACCTAACCAGATTTAACTAACCTTACTCATAACTCTTAATTTATCAGCAAGAAGTGCTATAAATTCGGAGTTCGTGGGTTTTTGGCGCTCAATATTCATAGAATATCCGAAAATACGTTTAAGTGTATCTGTATGTCCACGTTCCCAAGCAAGCTCGATTGCGTGACGAATTCCACGTTCAACTCTACTGGGTGCAGTGTCAAACTTTTTCGCGATTCCTGGATAAAGCTCCTTGGTTACTGCCCCTAACAAAGAGACATCCTCCACTACCATCAAAATTGCATCTCTAATATACTGATACCCTTTAACATGCGCAGGAATCCCAATTTGGTGCATCATAGTCGTCACTTCGACGCAAAGGTTAAGAGTACTTCCTGCCGTTGTAACAACTGGAGAAGTTGTCGTAAATTGAGTAGGGGCGGATGACGGTATATCCTGAGTTAATGCGCGGATCCGTTTGCTGAGAATTTCTAGATCAAATGGTTTTAAAATAAAGTAATCTACACCGAGCATCATTGCTTGATGCGTTAGGGATTCCTGTCCGAAAGCAGTTAGCATGATAATTTTGGGACGAATCATTGTTGTCCGAGCATTAATTCTTTCTAAAACCCCTAAACCGTCTAAATTTGGCATAACTAAGTCAAGAATAATCAAATCCGGTTCTTGAGTTTGAATAAGCTCCCAGGCTTCTAAACCATTATTTGCAATTCCTACAATCATTAAGTCTTCTTGGGCTTGGAGAGAGTTTTGTAGCATTTGACATAAACTCCTGTTATCATCCGCGACAATTATTTTTATTTTTTTACCCATATTTCCATCATCCCACCTTAACGTATTCCGGTTCATCTTTATGTTTTTAACGTTAGCATTTTTCCGGTGCTTTTATTATACGTTAGGGTCAATGTCGAAATCGTAAATAATTAGGCAATTGCAAGAAGTTGTTTATCAATCAAGAATGGCTTATACTCAAAGAATTTATGGATATTATTGGTAATTAAATAACGCAAAATCTTCTAATATTTTCCATACTTAAATATAACACTATTTAATTAACGAATTCTCGTGAACTATATCGAACTTAATCACAACATAGCCAGCTAGCATTATTAAAACCATTAGTTGAATGTTTCCATAGGTCTTATAGGCTGCTAAATGAGTTCAAACTCCCAGTCAACCGTAAAAGAAAGTCTCTTTACGATCAACTGTGTATAGACAGCTTTGACTAGGGTAAAATAACATCTAGATCAGTTAAAGGAGGTACATAATGTTTGCTACAGTAGACAAAGATGCGTGCATCGGGTGTGGAGCTTGCCCAGACACCTGTCCTGAAGTCTTCAAAATGGAGGATGACGGGCTTGCGGAAGCTTATAAAAACCCAGTTCCCAGCCAGTTTGAAGAGTCCTCGAAGGAAGCTGCGGACGGCTGTCCAACTGAGGCCATCCACCTTGAAGAGTAAGAACGCTTTGCAAAAATGAAGAAGGCAGTAAATAGCGGTTGATTGACATTGGCTATTTACTGCCTTCAAGTCTTATTCTGCTTATTATTTCTTTAGTGCAGTGCGTTTTCTGCAAATTCATGAAGTCCCTCTAATCCAATACGATCTATAAGACGGCCAAGCCGTTCTTGTGGTTTGGCATTTTGCCTATAGTAAGTAATAACACTATCCATCACTGGCAATATTTCCTCCTTCTGAAGATTCTCTAAAAGAATATTTCCCTGCCTCGGCTTAACTCCGCCATTTCCTCCTACATAAAGGTGATAACCTTTACTTGTACCCATGATCCCTAAATCGACAGTGGCAGCGTCGGTACATTTATTTGGACAACCAGACACCCCCATTTTAAATTTAGAAGGTAATTTCATTCCATGATAGCGCTTGTCAATTTCCATGCCTAAAGCTAACGTTTCTTGTAGCCCTCGCTTACAAAACGTATTGCCGGGACATACTTTAACACTCCGTACACATAAGCCGATCGCATGTCCCGGATCCATACCTAATTCTTGCCAAACCTTTGGGACATCTTCAGGGAGTAAACCAACAATAGCTATGCGCTGGGCGGAGGTCACTTTGAGTGCTTGTGCATGATATTTTTCAGACACATCTGCGATCTTACGTAAGATTTCTGGGGTAACAACTCCTGCCGGAATATGAGGAGCGATTGAATAGGTCGTCTTATCCATTTGTAAGATGCCCCCAGCCGGTTGAGCCTTTGCTGCGGCCGCTGCTGAAAGTTCCCCTTGCTCAGCAGAATTCACCTTTTCTAACAACACATTTGGATCAAGATTATGCATCTGTGCCGCATTGGCTAGAGTTTCATTGATGGAAAAAGCACAGCCAAGACAATGTAAACCGAGTTCCTGCATAGCTTCAGCTGTCTTCGGATTGGCTTCCATAACATCTTTTAATTTCATATCTAGTGTAAAACGCATACTCATCTCCTAACCATGTATGAGCATTGGTAAACAATGCGTACATACATATTTCTCTTCACCTTGGTGCACATAAGCTAATACAGGGGTTAGTTCACTTGTTGTTCTACAATGAGCACACTCCAGTTCAGGAGCCGCTTTTTTTACTTCTTCCATTTTTGTATAACCTCCTATTTAAGTTTACTAATGTAACACTGCCGCCTACACTTAGTGTTAAGGAAACATAATTTTCGATTATACTTTCCATGTCCAAAACACATCTTTGCGTGTATTTTATACACGTTAATGCAGACGGAAAAGTGATATCAGCACTCAGTTTAAACGTTTAGTCTCGATACTATACAAGAGTACCAACAAAATACAAATTTAGCCACGAAAACTGAAGGAACACGATTTCCCAATTTCGGTCAATCGTGTTCGAACTAGTTGTTCAGACTGAGTACAGCCTATGCTAAGAAGATCCCAAAACGTTATTCATCCGCTTGATTCGTTCAATACGCCAACCTTTTTCCGATTGCTTTAAATAAATTGAAAAAGTTACATACTGTACAGCTTCATTTGGTGATGTCCAAAATACGCGTACCACTACGCCTTGTGATATGGCCGAATCTGAACTTATAAACTCTAATTTTTGCAAGGACAATAAAGGATCTTTATTTAACCTTGTTTCCCATTCATTAAATTCTTTTAAGTCTAAAGAACCATCAGGCATTATTAATAAGTCGCGGGCGAGGTCTGTTTGGCGAAGATCCATAAGCCTCCAAAAGTGTTGAATTGTTTTTTGCGGAGTATCCCCATAATGAGGATCTGCCAGAGCCGATATTACTGTTTGGGGTGTTTTAAAAGAAATGATAGTAATTAGACAGAAAATTGATAGGCCAAGGAACCATACATAACGACTATAACGCATAATTTCCCTCCTTGCTTGTCTTTACTATACATTCTAGGAGGGAACAGTTCATTTCATACCACTTTAGCCAAAAACTTTTCTTAATACATTAAGTACAAATTCAGGTAACCGAACGTAATAAATTCTCATAGTTGACTTCCTCCTTTATTTCAGTTTTAGAAACCCTTATTTGTGGTAATGTATGCACACAAATTCGTGAATGCCCATTTATAACACCTGGTAATTCTTTACAGCTTCTTCGAGTTGAGCAACAAGTAAACGTTCCTCCTCAGTATTTGCCGTAAAATAAAGGCGGCCAATAATACCTGTAATCACCTTGAGAACATCTTCCAAAACCAACGATTCCTTCATAGCTAATTGAGCACTCGTTTCAATTAAGGCAATTCCGAATTGGTGTCCTACCCCATCCTTGACCATACGTGTACAGCTTTTACCTAACAACCGCATAACTAAAGAGGCTTCCTGAACGTCTAATTGGCGAACCACTTCAATTGTAGTCGTTAATCCTTGTACGATACGTAATCCCACACTATTCCAACTTACTTGTTGTTCCATAATATACTTCCCCCTTAGAGATCACTTCCGTGCCATACTATATGCCTCATCTGTGTCAGGGGTGAAAAAACGAGCAGGGAAAGTAAGAAACTTTCCCTGCTCGTTTAAATTGCCTTCATCTTGCAAAAGGTTGAACCAAGCAATGCACAACTTTAGCCATAAAATATTGTGAATCTAATCTATCGTCATAGGAATTTCTTTTTCTAACAATCCTTTTTGAAGCTTCAAAAAATTACTCTCTGATGTAAAATCCTTCGGTATATATGCATTACTTGGATATTTTGTACTAATTAGTTCTAGTGCTTGGTAAGCAAAGGCAATCCATTCACTACAAAAAAAATCGTCTTTTTTTGCGTCTACTTTCAACCATCTACCAAATATCACTTCCTCGATCATCTTTGTCTCTTTTGAATCAGCAATACCGTAATATGTTTTATGTAAGTTTAATAAAGTATCTGTCATCCCAACTCTTTCTACCTGCAAAGGCCTATAGGCAAACTTTGGTGGAACATAAGTTTAACATCTTCACCATAATGTTTTAGTCGCTCATAGAGATTCACAATTTTGGGGCCAGCTAAAGTTTTATTTGGATTGTCAGTCACTAGATCTACTAAATTCGTCAAAGTTGTTGATTCAAAAAATAAAGGATCATCAAAACCTTCTACTCGAATAACCATTCCGACATGAGAATATGGACACCTCTCAAGTTCTTCTATTGTTTTACTGATAGGATATTCTCCTTCAAATAAAACCAAGTCCCCTGTATTCATTTTTTCCTTGAGTTCATCATAACGCATAAAAAATCTCCTTAACTAACTTACGATTTGGGCTTTACCTGCATTTTTGGCCTTATACATTTTCATATCTGCGTTTTCAATAAAGTCATGGTAATTACTTTCAGTTAAAGCTATTAACCCTATACTCCCCGTTATGCTAACTTCATTTGGTCCAACTTGGCGAATCGAATCAAGAATTCTGTGACAAATTTTATTAGCTTCAGCTACTGTAACATCTGGGAATAAAATCACAAATTCATCCCCGCCGTATCTGGCTACAGAATCGTGTTCTCGAACATTTTCTTTTATTTTTATTGCAATGTCTTTCAGCACTTGATCACCCATAATGTGTCCATATTGATCATTAATTTTTTTGAAATTGTCAATGTCTATCACAGCTAAACATAAATCACCTTTGGACGCTCTACTTAACTCCTTCTGTTTTTCTATAATACGGGAGATTGTCTGATGATTATAAAGATTCGTTAACCCATCATGTTCTGCCATATGTTGTAAAGTTTGAAGCTGATGATTAATTTTAATTTTGTCCAAGAAAATTTCAACATGCTGATTATATAAAATTTTGGCAATAACAACTGCAAAAATATTTAAAAAAATCGCATTTATAATGGACCATTTTACAAATTGCACATTGGGTTGTGCAGTTTTCATACCAAGTACAAAATAAATAAAACACAAACTATTAATGATAAAATAATAGATAGGGGAAATCCTGATTATAGTAGTTGCAATATACAATCCCATAATATAGATTGAAATATCAGAAACCAATTTCTGAGCAGCCAGAGTATTGGCTACAGCCAAAAATACGGCTCCAAATACTGCCAATATAACAATACTCCTTAATAACTTTAAAAGTCTATGCTTTTTAAATAGCCATAATAAAAGTGTAAAAAATAAACATATTGCTATGAATAACAATTTAATAAACATGATCTTCTGAATACCTTCTGTATCAGATTCAAAAAACAATTCCCCCAAAAAGAGAGCCATCTCTACGGATGCAATAATTAATAACATAGTAATTGCTCTAGTAGCATTCATAAAATAAAGCTGTTCATAAAACTCATCTTTATGCTCGTTTGGTACCTGACTTAATTTAATCCTCATAATGGCACCCCCCTTTTGATAGCATGCTATTATTTTATTTAAATTTGAAGACACATAGTCAAAAAAATTATTAACATTCAATGCGCCACTTTCCCAAGAGTTGGCTATTAATTAGGTTAAAGCAATGTCTGGGCTATTGGTCAGCTGGTCATCCTAATTGTTGCAAATAATCTTCTTCAAAAGTTGCAACAGCCATTCAGCTTTATGTCAACGACATTATTTCACATTTATTGAATTATATATTTAAATTCTACACATTCTTCATTTTTCCTCTATCTTCACTACTCCAACTCAAAACAAAATGCGTTGGCCAGATGACTTCACATCTTAACCAACGCATTTAAATATTTGTTCATCAAACTCTTCCAGAAGTTCCTGCCTGAAAGAAGCAGAAGAACCGTCCCCTTGCTTCCGTCTCCCCGACCCAAGCTTGGGACGCAGTGTGACACGAGCGCGACGTCTCTACGTAAGCAGAAAAGCAAACTTCCGTGTAAGCGACCCAGATACGGGGCAGCACACAGGAGTGCGCTGCCGCCACTGCGCCAAGACGATAAGCACGATACTCTCCAGTGAATAGTATTGCCGAGCCACACACCCAAAATGATACTTCGTGGCGAAGGAACGAGCTTATCGCCACACTGCAACTCATTACGCATACTCCTGCAGTGTGGATTGGCGCTTATGTCACGATAGTCTCCAGTACGATAGTCTCCGGTGGAGAGTATCGCCGAAGACGTGATCCCTAAAGGAATACATACCGGCGTAGGATAGATTATCGCCGTAGGCGGGTTCTTTAAAAGAATACTACCGCCGAAGGATGCACCCCGCTCCCCCTTTAGGAGCTTACACGGTTAGTTTGCTCTGCGTCGTATGACCGAGCGCTGTGTCACACAAGTCCCCCTATTTCCCTAACTTCGACACCTTAATCGTTGATACCATTAAAAAGGCTAAAAACGCCATACTTATTGCATAAACATACCATGGCAACATAGTACGAAAGAACATTAATAGGGCTATAAAGCCACCAGCGAAGGTAATTGGAACACCTACAAAATGAGTTGTAATATTCAGCATATTAAAACGCGCCAAACGGACTGCTCCACATAAGGCAAAAATTGCAGCGATACTTAAACCAATATACCTTACATAGTCCGGTTGTAGAGAGTGCATGATTGCCTGATATGTAAGGATTGCTGGTGCTACACCAAACGAAACCAAGTCACTCAAAGAATCAAGTTCTTTTCCGAAATCAGAGCTCACCGAAAGCCGGCGTGCCACCTTTCCGTCCAAACTGTCCATAAGAACAGAAAGCAAGATCATCGCTGCCGCTGTTGTATAATCCTCTTCGATAACCAAGATCAGAGCAAGAAAACCAAAAAGCAAATTAGCCAAGGTGAAGATGCTCGGGATCATGCGAGCAGAGATCGGGTTTCCCTTCATTCGACACTCACTCTCCCTATTACACTTATTCCGCCACGCACCTTATCTCCCGGACTAATCATTATTTCAACATTTGTTGGCACAAAGATCTCTGAACACGAACCAAATTTGATAAGACCATACCTTTCTCCCTTGATTACTTTGTCTCCCTTATTAACCCAACATACAATCCGACGAGCAATAAATCCAGTCACCTGAGTCACCAAAATTTGCAAGTGTTTATTTTGTATTCCCACATAGTTTTTCTCGTTCAGTTCTGACGCATGGCTTTTAAAGGCAGGGATCATCTGTCCAGGTCGATAGGTACGAAAGACAACCTCACCAGCCATTGGACTACGATTGATATGAACGTTAAATATACTTAAAAAGATACGAACACGTATGCTTTCTCCATTGAGAAACTGGTCTTCAAAGACCCTTTCCACATCCATGATTACTCCGTCTGCCGGGGAAACTAACATTAATTCGTCAAATGGAATATCTCTTTCGGGGTTACGAAAGAAAAATGATATAAACAAGAACAGGATACCTGGTAAAATAACAAGCCACGGCCAAACCCAATAGGCCAAAACCATTAGTAATGCCAATATCGCCAGATAAACCCAGGCATCACGAGAAATGGGATATTGTTTCACCGAAAATTTAACCTCCTCCTCTTGATTTTCTCTAGTTTATCATTTTTATAACGATTAGAAAAGCTCTTAGTCTAATTCCATAGCCTTCCACTCTTCGATTTTGCGTAGAATTAGAGAATTTTCACCTCGAATGTGGGTTCGAATTGGTAAGGAGTTCAAAAAGAACCTCCCGTAATATTTTTCTATGACTCGGTCATCGAGTAAAATGACAACTCCACGATCCCCCTTGGAACGAATCAAACGGCCAAACCCTTGCTTAAAACGGATAACGGCTTCTGGTAGTAAAAGTTCTCGAAAGGGATCGCGTCCTAAAGACTTGAGAAATTCGGAACGAGCCTCTATTAATGGTAATGACGGGGGCCAAAAAGGCAACTTAACTAAAATGACACAAGATAATGTATCACCCGGTATATCAATCCCCTCCCAGAAGCTATTTGCTCCTAAAAGGACACTCCTTGGATTTCTCTTAAAAGCTTTCAGGATTGTGCTTCGTTCCCCGTGAACTCCTTGTGCTAAGGTTTCAATGCCGATTCGGGACAATCTCGGATTTAAAGAAGCATAGGTTTCACGGAGTAGTTTATGAGCCGTAAATAGCACTAAAGTTCGGCCATCCATACGCTCAGCAACTTTAACTATAAACTCTGAGAGATCCTTCGCTTTCTCAGAGTCCGAATCTTGAAGGGCCATGCCCTTCTTCACTACAAAAAAACGCATCTGTCGTTCATAATCAAAAGGAGAATCTACCTGGGCAGTTGTTGTCGACCTCGGTAAACCAATATCTTGAAGAAAATGCTCGAAAGAATTTGATATGCTCAAAGTAGCCGAGGTTAAAATTACAGCATCGAGACGCGAAAAAATCTTTTCCTTAAGAATATCACTAACTTCAATGGGTGAAGTTTTTAAATAAAGTCTTGTATTTTGTTCAAGCCATGTAACTTGTTTCGGGTTATTGACGTTTTGAACTAGTAGAAGCGTATCAAGCATTGCTTGTAACTCTCTTTGATGGCCTACTAAAACGTATTTCAGCTCTTCGATCTCATCCGCGTCTTCCCCAACCAAAGCACTTGTCAAACTTTCCAGGACAGCAATTAAGGCTTTGAGCCGTCCTATCAGGTTCTCAATTTGAATGTTTAATGCTTCCCACCAGGTTTGAGTCGAATGACTTGAAACGAATCTAAATGTGCGTTGAGCGCCTAGTACTAGCGACAATAACTGGAATAACTCTATCGCCTGTTCTATTACCATGGAGCAATTTTCAGGAATATTGTCCAATCTCTTTTCAAATATATCCCATTCCACAGAAGGTACCTGGTATTTAAGCTGCCCCAATCGTTGTTTAACCAGCCCGTAAAAATTCTGTCCAGTCTGTTTATTGATATTTTCAATAATCCGAGTAACATTTTCCAGACTCATATCCGATCCTAGATGTTGTAACGCAGTTTGATAAATCTGATGGGCTTCATCAATCACTAATTGATGATATTCGGGCAACACATTATAGTCTGTCTTAAGATCCGAGAAGAGCAGCGAGTGATTCACAATCAAAAGATCTGCTTCTTCAGCTTTCTTACGAGCCCTGAGTAAAAAGCAAATCCCTGCCTTCGAACATTTTCCGGGAACACACGTTTCATTATCCGCATTTAAGCTAGGCCAAATTTGTAGGAGTCCAGGAACTTTCGAGAGTTCTTGTTGGTCCCCTGTTTGGGTTTCTCTGATCCAAACAAGGATACCTAAGAGGGCGAGCCTTTGTTCTTCTCGAGAAATTTCTCGTGGATTAGCTATGCAACTCTGCAATCTTTTTAAACAACAATAGTTACCTTTTCCTTTCAATATGGATACTTTAAAGTTAAAGGGTAATATAGTTTCTAAAATTGGGATATCATTATTTTTAAGTTGCTCTTGAAGAGGAATGGTATGTGTCGCTACCACGACCTTTTGACCCGTCTTCTTTGCTGACCATAAACATGGAATTAGATAGGCAAACGACTTTCCTGTCCCTGTTCCAGCCTCAACAACGACATGTTGAGAGGAAGTAAGACCTTCCGCTATTAATTTTGCCATTTTCATCTGACCCGGTCTACTCTCATAGCCGATTAAATTTCGTTCTAGTATGCCTCCCCGTGAAAAACTATCGACTATCCAGTTGATTGAGACGGGAAATTTAGTTGTCGAAGTTTTTTGACTTGAAAATAGACCTTCGGAAATGGGGGCGATAGCAAAATCTGTCCGAATCTGTCGATCCGGAAAGCGACGAGAAATATCTTTATGCACTTCGTCTATGAAATCTCTTCCACCCCAACCTTCAAGAAGACCCTTAGCTTGATCAAAAAAACTAAGATCGAATTCCTGACTTTTTTTCCTACAGGCCTCAAATAACTTCCAGGTTAACCAGGCATTCGTTTCCGATCGATGAACCCTAGATCCGCCTTCCAGTGGTAATGAAAGCTTTACTGTTAAGTAGGATAATTGATAGTCATGCACGGTTGGGAAAAAAATTCTAGCTAATTCTAAAGTATCCCAAAGGGACTGCTTAAAATGAACGTTTAATTCCTTTTCTAGGATAGAGAGGAGAAATGTTACACGATGCCCGACAAGAACAGCGTCCTGAAAGAACTCCTGTATCTCAAGGCTATGCTCATATAGTTGAGAAGCTCCGTCAAGTTCTTCCTCCTTAATACCAGTTAAGCTTAAAATTTTACTTGTTATTTCTTGCTCAGGCAGAACAAGAAAGTGACATGATCCTTGAATCTTTCCAGCACGGATTCGAAGTGCAGCAAATTCGATAATTTCATCCTGCAAAGCCTCTAAACCCGTTGTCGTTACATCAAAAACCACGAAATCTTTGCCCAAGATATTGACCCCTCTCTTGTTTTCATTGTACACTATTATAACGAAAGGAATCAACGCAAGCAGGATTTTAAACTTTAATAGCGAATAACGTAGCATAGAACTTAAATGAATCTTGCTTTAGGAAGAAGGATATCCATTGTTCAAACGTAAGATTTCTGCCCTCGGACTCGGTCTAGCGATTTTTTTATCTAGTCTGTTTCTTAGCGGTTGTTCAGAAAAACCTTTTTTGACACAAACCGGGTCATACGTCCTAATAACTATTTCTCCTTCGGGGATGACTCAATCAGAACTCATCGAATTACCATGGAATACAAATAAGGCCATCATGCAAAAATTACTTTTAGAATCTTCTTTTGTTTTAAGCGATTTACATACCCCTAAAGCCCTAGATTCCTCAATAAGCGTCCCTCTTAAAACGACAATTCTCCAAGCAAACTTCACAGAACCAAAGCGCATGTCATTTAATGTCGATAAGCAAATCCTCACCATTGATGTCCAGTCTCTTCAAATTGAAGTTGAAGGTGCTAATGTAGGACAGGTGACCCTCAATCAGACTATTACCTTGCAGGGTATTAATAACCCTAATCTCCAGCCTGCGTTTCAGGCCTTAAGAGATATATTGCGTGATAATAATTAATTTAATAAAAAGTTGCTTAATAGCAACTTTTATTTTTGTAACGATAGAGTCCTGTACCCCACCAAATCAAAAGTAGAACTCTCACTTATAGGAGTGGTGTCCTGGAATTAGGATAAAGACACCCTGAGTCAGAGACACTATAAGGCAGAGGAACCTCAACATTATGAAACCGTCTTAAAGGGGAAACAACGATGATATTTTTGTTAGACAATCATGATTCTTTTACCTACAACCTCTTCCAATACTTCGGTGAACTTGGAGAGAGCATCATTGTCAAACGCCAAGATGCAGTTACGATTACTGATATCCAAGCAATGCATCCTGATTTGATTGTGATCTCACCTGGACCTTGTACTCCCAGTGAATCCCCACTTTCTTTAGCCATCATCGAACACTTTAGGGGGCAAATTCCTATTTTAGGAGTATGTCTCGGACATCAAGCCATCGGACAATTTTTTGGAGGAAAAGTAGTCCGAGCCAAGAGGCCTGTCCACGGAAAAACGTCATCCATTCTTCATGATCAGCAGGGAGTCTTTAGAGACTTAGTAAACCCATTAGAAGTAACTCGATATCACTCGCTGGTTATAGAGCGATCTAGTCTTCCGGAAGAGATACTAATTACTGCCGAATCGGATGATGGAGAAATCATGGGAATACGTCATAAAACCCTCCCCATTGAAGGAATTCAATTTCATCCAGAAGCTATCTTAACCCAATCCGGACATCAACTGTTAAAAAACGCCCTCAAAAATGCAGAAATGTGGCGACTGCAACATGCTGCAGCTCCATGGATTGTCAAGCCACTTGTCGTTTCGATACCCCCTTATCTTTTATTTTCAGCCTTTAAAGAAATGCCTTCTCCATTTTTCTTGGATAGTGGAAATGATTACAAAGAGCTTGGCCGTTATTCCTATATGGGATCATCCCCTTTTTTAGAAGCAACAGCCTATCCCGACTATCTTGAGCTTTTTTGGCCTAACCGTACACTTCGGAAAACGATTCCACTTCAGAAATCTGAAAGTTTAAACTTTCTTGATGATTCACAGAGTAAATATCACGTGTCTCACTCCCCTTTTCCTTTCTCCGGTGGAGCTGTGGGTTATTTAAGCTATGATCTTAAAAACGAGATCGAATCGCTTCCCAATGATACCCTAGATGACTTAAATTTACCTCTTTGGCGTTTCGCCTGGTATGATGGAATCGTGATTTATGATCACTTGCTGGAAAAATATTGGCTCACGGCCTGCGGTATTGATGAATGCGGGACATGTCATGCCGATTTAGCACATCAACGTATTGAACGCTTAGAACAGCTCCTCTACTCGTTTGTTCCACAACTTAACGAAGCTGAAGACCTCATAAATATGACAACCCAGCTTCAATCAACCTTCTCCCCTATCGTTCCTAGCGTTTCCCATGCCCAGTACTTAAGGGATTTGAAACGCGTCATCGATTACATCTATGCTGGGGATATTTATCAAGCCAATCTAACCCAACGTTTTTCCATGGATTGGGCAGGGGATAGTTGGGATCTTAATTCCCAACTTCATAGACAAAACCCCGCACCCTTTGCTGCATTTCTGCCTTATTCAGATTTTCAAATACTTTGTAGTTCCCCCGAACGCTTTATACGAATTCAAAAGAACGGACAAATCGAAACTCGTCCGATTAAAGGGACGCGCCCCCGGGGAAAATCTCCTGCAGACGACCAGTGTCAAGCCTTTGAACTTCAAAATAGTCCAAAAGATCGTGCGGAATTGACCATGATTATTGATTTAGAACGAAACGATCTTGGACGAATTTGCGAATTCGGAACCGTTAAAGTTCCCGATTTAATAAAGCTGGAAAAATATCCGACCGTCTGGCATCTTGCCTCGACCATTACCGGACAACTTAAGCGTGGTCTTAAGCCCAGTGATATTATTCAGGCCGTTTTCCCCGGTGGGTCAATCACCGGAGCCCCCAAAATTAGGGCAATGGAAATTATTGAAGAATTAGAGATATACAAACGGGGGCTGTATACTGGGAGCATCGGTTATATGGGCTTTGATGGCGCATGGGATTTTAATATTGTTATTCGTACGATTTTGTTAAAAGACGGGAAGGCTTATATTCATGTTGGTGGAGGGATTGTTGCAGACTCGATCCCTGAATGTGAGTATGTTGAAACGCTTGATAAAGCTAGAGCTCTGTTCAGGGTTCTAAAAGGACGATTGGATGTTTCATAATGAGACATTATTTTCCCATGACCGCCTAGCCTTATTTGGATTCGGACTTTTTGAAACGCTTTTGATTACCGCTGCTGGACCACTATTTGTTGATCTGCACTGGCAACGCATGAACAAGGGGGCTGACCTTCTCGGTCTCGACCTACCGGCTAAACATGAGTGGGTGAAACTGGTTCAGAAATATATCGAAGAAACCCCTAGTTCATTCCCCTATGCACTGCGCGTGACTCTGAGTGGCGGGTCGCCACTTAACCAACTTCCATCCCAAGTCCTGTTCCTCAAGCGAGCACTTCCTTATACATCCGATCAGTATAGATTGGGAATTCGACTCCACCTCTTACCCTCCCCTCGCAATGAGCTGTCTCCCTTGGTCTCCATTAAATCAACAAATTATCTGGAAAACATCTTGGCCAAGGAAGAAGCTATGAAAAATGGTGCTGAAGAGGGATTATGGCTTAATACCAAAGGACATATTTCTGAAGGTACAATGAGTAATCTTTTTTTTATTAAAAACGAAACCCTCTTTACCCCCTCGCTTGCAAGCGGATGTTTGCCTGGAACACGTCGTCAACTGATTCTAAACTTAGCTTGTTCTCTACAAATTCCAATTTGCGAAGGTTTTTACCCCTTCTCAAATCTATTGTCAGCTGATGAAATTTTCATGACTAATGCCCTCATGGGAGTTATGCCGGTCCGTCAAGTTGATGATTTTCCTTTTTCAATCGCTCCATTGGGTACTAAAAATTCCGGGATGAGGAGACTTGAATTAGCGTATAATGAGATCAAAAACGCTCCCCTCCCCATAAGTTGATTCACCAATCTATCTACATAATAAAGGTGCCAAGATTATTAAACCTTAGCACCTTTGAGGATTAATATTTTTCTTCAAGCACTTCGTACATTTGCGGTGTTGAGGATTTAAATGCTTTATTTTCACCAACAGTGTCTGCCCAACTTTCATAAGCTGAAAGAGTCTCCCATTTAGAAAACAGCATAATGTCTGAAGTATTCTTTTGTTTATTTATTGATGCAAATTTAAACCCTTTAGTATCTTCAAAGGATCGGGTCCCTGTTCGAACCTCCCCTAAAATACGGTCTGCGTCCGGACCGTTAAATGTATGAATGACTGTTAGCATATAATATACCCTCCATAAATAATTATTTTTCCTTTCTAGTATATCTTGAATTCTATTTCAGCATACGTTAATCGTAAGAACTTTAATTTAGTGATAAGCATAAGTTAATATGTGGGAATCAAAACCTTAAAAAATCGATCGTTTAATTTTACATTTCATGCTATACTTAAATTGGTTGTTAAGTGCTCGTTAGAGTTGTACAAAGGGGGACAGTGAATGAAGCTTATTTACATTCGTACAGACTTCCCTAACGGTCGTGCACATATTCTAATTCGGGATACCGAATTCACTTACCCAGAACTTGTTCACTTCGTGATGGTTTTAAGCAATAAGGGCACCTTGTGGGTTGATGTTTTTTGGCCATACGACCAAGAATCTGAAGGATATACTCGCAGAATCTCAGAACAACAATTTTGGCAAACCTTCCGCGAGTGGAGACTACACGGCATCATTCTTGGTGACAGTGGAAAAGTGGCGGAAATGTTAGCACGAAAACGCTTATCAAAGAAACACTAAAGAAAATGCATAAACAGCTAATTAAAAAAGCGGCAACTGCCGCTTTTTTATACTAGTGACTTCACATTTTACATATTACTGTAGAGGCCCCCTCTTAAACTCTGCAATTGTTTTAGATGATCATGTTCATCTGAAAAGATTGGTTCCAGTACTTCTTTTTCGGCGCTACTTAAATACTGTTCCGAATACTGTACAGCTCTAGCCAGCCCTTTATCCTCTCCATCATAAAGACGTTCAAGAATCTTGATTGGCTCTGCCTCCCCCAGATTAGTTAGTCGGGTTTTCCAATTTGCTAGGACACCCTGGAACCCAGTACCTTCCTCAGCTTGTCCTCCATTGGTTTGAATGTAATAGGAGATCCTAGTGGCATGATCCTTGTGGTCTGTTAAAATAGCGGTAAGATGGTTGCGCAAGGGTCCATCTGTTAGTTCGCCAATGTACGCTTGGTATTGTTCGATCGCCATATGCTCTCCCCGAAGGATCTTATTTAGCACTTCAAATGAAGTATTCATATCAGCCTCCTGCATCTTTTTTGTCCACATATAGTTTGCGAAGCATTCTAAGAATTATGTATGTCGGGAGACGCACTTGCATGAGATTTGGCTCTTTCCAACCGATAAATAAACGCCAGGATCTCTGCGACAGCTCGATAAAGCTGGGGAGGAATTTCTTTTGTTAATTCCACTTGCATCAGTGCTTCTACAAGTACTTCATTTTTCTGAAGCGGTATACCTTCGGCTTCGGCAAGTTCAATCATTTTACGAGCCACATTTCCTACCCCTTTAGCCACAATTCGAGGTGCTCCATTTTGATCATAAACTAGTGCCGCAGCCCTATCTATCTTATCTATCTTATCTATCTTATCTATCTTATCTATCTTATCTATCTTATCTTTCATCCCTTAACATCCACTCCACTTCTCCTAATACCTTGAAGAAAACTATGAAATTCTCTGTTCTGATCAAGGTCTCCTGTTTCGACGTTCGCTAGATTAAAGCCCAGTCTGGCAAATTTGGCCTTTGTTTCAGGCAAAACTTCCTCAATGAGCAGCGGCAGGAGTTGATGATCACGAGTAAGGACACGAAGAGTGACTGAATCCTGATTAAAGAATGCGTCTATTCCAACATCCCCAAGTAACTCAGTTTCTATCTGAAGAGCAATACGACAGTGTTGATCATCCATTTTTGTTCCTTTACGAGCACTTTCTATAGCCATGTGAACTGGCATGGGTTGTCCCTGATTTAATAAAGGAAGCTGAAGAAGTATAAATGCATTATCTAAGGCTCCCGTTTTAAGCCATAATTGTTGTCCCGTAATTTTTTGCAACAATTGTGCTAATGGCGAATCTGAACCCAGCTCCTTCCCCTCTTTATTCTGGGCTGTTTCGAGTAGCGCGAATTTAACGGTTTCTTTGAGACTGTTTATTTCAGCTTCTTTTGCCGCAGAATCAAATTTCATTAGCTGCATGATACGTTGTTCATAGTTAAGACCAAGTTTTCGTAGACACTCTACAATTTTCTCCGCCCCGTTTTCTTCTGATAACCCACTCCACTCTGGAATGGTACTTTGAAGTTTTATCATAAATTCATCCGTTATTGTCCTTGAATTTGTCTTGGTTGCCGGATTTGTCCCAACAAGCGACATTAGATCCGTCTTAAGAATTGAACCCGAGGTTATTTCTTGAACTGTTTTTTGAGATGTCTCAGAAGCCGTCCCTGTAGTTGCCTCTGGAACTGTGCCTGGAGTCGTCCCCTGAGTTGTTCCTGGAGCCGTCGCCTGTACTGTTCCTGGTGTTGTTCCTGGAGTTGTTCCCTGTACTGTTCCTGGTGTTGTTCCCTGTACTGTTCCTGGTGTTGTTCCCTGTACTGTTCCTGGTGTTGTTCCCTGTACTGTTCCTGGTGTTGTTCCCTGTACTGTTCCTGGTGTTGTTCCCTGTACTGTTCCTGGAGTTGTA
>Ga0209347_1001311_pt1 | contig 42443 bp, 37 predicted proteins | sample AutmiccommuBRH23_FD_187382 | JGI IMG/M metagenome (GOLD analysis project Ga0209347, IMG submission 187382) | Deep subsurface microbial communities from Mt. Terri, Switzerland - Autotrophic microbial communities BRH/23 (SPAdes) (version 2) | ecosystem: Environmental > Aquatic > Deep subsurface >... | reverse complement strand
AATGCCAGTTCGGCTATCGCAAGGTGCGCTACCGCGGCATCGCCAAAAACGGTGCGCAGGTGTTCGCGCTGCTGGCGCTGGCCAACCTGTTTCTGGCGCGACGACAGCTGAGGTGCGCCTGAATGAACGAAATACCGCCGCCATGGCGGCTTTTCTGGCCCGATGAAAGAGCAACGGCAGCCCTACCGACCTGCATAACCCCACCTGCGGCCTTCAAACCGACCTGTTCAGACGTTCCCTAGCTGGCTATAATCAATTTGGCGTAAGTCTAAAGAAATAGATTTACGCGGAGAGCCGCGACAATTAGGTTCAGCGCGGGTCTTGTATACGTCTTTACGTCTGGGCGGGGCCTCACATTGGGGCCCCGGTGAGAGAAGTGAAAAGCTTCCAGATTAGACCGCTCAGTCGACGACAGGACACCGACAATTAAATGCCAACCCGCTCCGCGGCTTGCGCGGACAAGGGTGAAGCTTGGAAACCACCAGGGAGACCAGCCCCATGACGTCCAACGTCGAAACAAAACCAGTGAATCGCCGTCGCTTCCTCAAAGGCAGCGCCGTGGCCGCCGGAACCGCCGCAGTCGGCACCGTCGCCATGCCGAATGTTTCACGCGCCGAAACGATTACTTTGAAAATGCAGAGCTCCTGGGGCGCCAGTGATGTCTTCCAGGACATGGCAAAGCAGTACGTCGAGCGTTGCGAGAAGATGTCAGGCGGCCGTCTCAAATTTGATCTTCTGCCAGCTGGCGCCGTTGTGAAGGCATTCCAGGTACAGGACGCCTGCTCCGACGGGATCATCGACTGCGCCCACACCGTGACTGCCTACTGGTATGGCAAGAACAAGGCCGCTTCGCTGTTCGGCACCGGCCCGGTTCTGGGCTGCGACGCCACCCAGATGCTGGCTTGGATCCAGACAGAGGAAGGCCGCGACCTTTACAAGGAACTGACGCAGAAGATCCTCGGCCTCGATGTCATCGGCTTCTTCGCCATGCCGATGCCGACCCAGCCGCTCGGCTGGTTCAAGAAAGAGATCAAGTCTTCGGACGACCTGCAGGGCTTGAAGTACCGCACCGTCGGTCTTGCTACCGACATTATGCAGGGCATGGGCCTCAAGGTGACCCAGCTGCCGGGTGGCGAAATCGTCCCCGCTCTCGAGCGTGGCGTCATCGAAGCCTTCGAATTCAACAATCCGACCTCCGACCGCCAGTTCGGCGCCCAGAACGTTTCGAAGGATTACTACCTCGGCTCTTATCACCAAGCTGCCGAGTTCTTCGAAATCATCTTCTCCAAGAAGAAGTTCGAATCGCTTCCCGCTGAGATCCAGGCAATCTGCGAGTACGGTGCCGAAGCGGCCTCCACGGCCAACTACACTTTGGCGCTCGACCGCTATTCCAAGGACTTGCAGGGCCTCATGAAGGAGGATGGCGTCAACGTCCACCGCACGCCGACTTCGGTCATGCAGGCGCAGCTTGGCGCCTGGGACAAGGTTCTGGAAAACCTCGAAAAGGATGCGTTCTTCAAGAAGGTTGTCGACAGCCAGCGGGCCTGGGCCGAGCGCGTCGCGTTCTACTACCTGACCAACGCGGCCGACTACGAACTTGCCTTCAACCACTACTATCCGGGCAAGCTCAAGAAGGGCTGACGTCAACGGATGTCCGGAACGAGCGATGGGAGCGCGCTGTTTTTTTCAGCGCGTTCCCTGATTTTTGCTGGTCTCTGGGCACTGACCAGCGGACACGGGGGCCGTTGGCGCCGGCCCGACGAGCCAGTCAATAGCGCTCGCTGTTCCGGCATCGGTGTCAACCAGTCGGTGTCAACCGCAAGCCCATGCACGACTGCCCCCTCACTTGGCGCCTGATCACCACGGCAGGAACGGGACAACTCCGGTGCAGACCTACATCGATACGATAGACAGACTGTCAACATGGGTGGGCCACGCCTTCGCCTGGTGCATCATGGTTATGATCTTGGGCGTCGGATACGAAGTCTTCGTGCGCTACGTCCTGCGCGATCCGACCTCCTGGGCTTTCGACGTCTCTTACATAATGTACGGGACGCTCTTCATGATGGGGGGAGCCTACGCGCTGGCTCGAGACAGTCATGTCCGCGGCGACGTCTTCTACCGGCTATGGTCTCCAAAGACGCAGGCCCGCCTGGAATTGTTCCTTTACATGATCTTCTTTTTCCCTGGCGTCATCGCGCTGATGATTGCCGGATGGAAATATTTCGGACGCTCCTTCCGCTACATGGAGGTGAGTTCCATGAGTCCCGCCAACATTCCAATCTGGCAGTTCAAGCTGATCATCCCGGCCGCCGGCGCACTGCTGTTCCTGCAGGGCACGGCCCAGGTCTGCCGGTGCTTGTTGTGCATCAAGACGGGCCAGTGGCCGGAAAGGATCGCCGACGTCGAAGAACTGGAAACTGTGTTGAAACACCAGGCCGAAGACCACGTGAAGCTCCAGCAAGACTACGAAACCCCGAAGTCGGACAAGGGAGCTGACGGCAAATGACCGATCCGCAAGTCGCCATCTTTATGCTGGCACTTTTTATCTTCGTCGTGCTGCTCGGCTTCCCCATCGCCTTCACGCTGATGGCGATGGGCGTCATCTTCGGCTACTACGCTTACTTTGATGCCAGCCGAATGAATCTCGACGGCAGTTTCCTGGACACCATCGTCGCCTACCTCGACAACCGGATCTTCGACCTCCTGGTCAACCAGACATATTCGGTGATGTCCTCCGACGTGCTGACCGCGATCCCGCTGTTCTTGTTCATGGGCTACATCGTCGAGCGCGCCAACATCGTCGACCGGCTTTTCACGACGCTGCAGGTCACCGCGCGCAATCTGCCGGGATCAATGGCGGTCGCAGCTCTCATTACCTGTGCGTTGTTTGCCACCGCAACCGGCATCGTCGGCGCGGTCGTAACGCTGATGGGCCTCCTCGCCTTCCCACAGATGCTGAAGGCCCGCTACGACGTCAGCTACGCCTCCGGCGTGATCTGCGCCGGCGGCTGCCTTGGCATCCTCATTCCGCCATCGATCATGCTGATCGTTTATTCGGCCACCACCAACGTTTCCGTGGTTAAACTCTACGCGGCGGCGTTCCTGCCGGGCTTCATGCTGGCCGGACTCTATCTCATCTACGTCGTCGGCATGGCCTGGCTCAATCCCAAGCTTGCGCCCAGACCGCGCGACGAGGACATGCCGGACATCAGGGGCTGGCGCCTCTACTGGCTCCTGCTGACCTCGTTCGTGCCGCTCGCGCTTCTGATCCTGTCCGTGCTCGGCGCCATCCTTTTCGGACTGGCAACGCCGTCTGAAGCTGCTGCGGTCGGTTCGGCCGGCGGCATCATCCTGGCCGCCGCTTATGGCGCGCTGACTTGGGAACGGCTCAAGGAGTCGGTCTACTTGACGGTGCGCACATCGGCCATGGTCTGCTGGCTGTTCGTCGGCTCCTGGACCTTCTCCTCGGTCTTCTCCTACCTGGGCGGCGAGCAACTCGTGAAGGAGTTTGTCATCTCGCTCGATCTATCGCCTCTCATGTTCCTCATTTTGGCGCAGATCATCATCTTCCTTCTGGGTTGGCCCCTGGAATGGTCGGAGATCATCATCATCTTCGTGCCAATCTTCCTGCCGCTGCTGATCCATTTCCAGATCGACCCGCTGTTCTTCGGCATTCTCATCGCACTCAACTTGCAGACGAGTTTCTTAACTCCGCCCATGGCCATGGCGGCCTATTATCTGAAAGGGATAGCGCCGCCACATGTTCAGCTGACACAAATCTTCGCCGGCACCATGCCCTATCTTGCAATGGTGTTGATCTCTATGATCCTGCTCTACAATTTCCCAAGCATCGCTATGTTCTTGCCGGAATATTTCTATGGCCACTAGTGCATTATCAGCACAACGCCTGCCTTGCGAAGCCGCGGGTGCAGGCGGTGTCCTGCCGAGGCGGGACACAGATGCGCGTCGAAGATGCGGTAAAGCTTGAACTTGGAGAGTGACTGCGATTCCGCGAAAAGCGAACGCGCTTTAACCCAGGGATTTGACCGAGTTGAAAACCGAAGATCTCATAGCCCTGACAGCAACCGAGGCGGCCGCCGCGATCCGCGACGGCCGCATCACATCCGAAGCGCTCGTCTCCGCCTTCCTCAATCGCATCAATGCGCGCGATGGCGAGATCGGTGCGTGGGTGCGGATTGACCGGGAACACGCGCTCGACCAGGCGAAGCGGGCCGATACGGTCCGCGGTTTCGGCAATGGCATCGGCCCGCTGCACGGCGTCCCGATCGCCATCAAGGACGTCATCGAAACCCGCGACTACCCGACCGAGAACGGCTGCCCGCTCTATTCGGAGAACACGACCCGCCGCGACGCGGCATCTGTCGCCGCTCTGCGATCGGCAGGCGCCATTGTCATCGGCAAGACGGTCACCACCGAGCTGGCGCTGCTGACGCCATCGAAAACCCGCAACCCCCGCGACACGTCCCGCTCACCAGGCGGCTCGTCGGCCGGTTCGGCCGCCGCCGTCGCCGACCAGATGGTTCCCGCCGCCCTCGGCACGCAGACCGCCGGCTCCGTCTTGCGTCCGGCCTCCTATTGCGGTGTCTACGGCTTTAAGCCGACTTTCGGCCTCATCTCGCGCAGCGGCGTCCTGATGCAGTCGCACACTCTCGATACCGTCGGCGTCCTCGCCCGTTCGATCGACGATCTGGCGCTGATCACCGACTGTATGTCGTCGCGCGATCCAGGCGATCCCGTCAGTTACGATCGCAGCCAGCCGCGCCTCGCGCAGATCGCATCCGCCAAGCCGCCGGTCCCGCCCAATTTCGCCTTCGTCAAGACTCCCGCCTGGGAAAGACACGCCGACCCGCGCATGCAGGAGGCCTTCGCCGAACTCAACAGCGAACTCGGCGCCAGTTGCCAGGAGATCGAAATCGCCGGTCTCGACAACGTCCTCGAATGGCAGCGCATCGTGCAACTCGCCGAAAACGCCGCCTACTACGGACCACTTCAGGACAAGGGCCGCTCCGTACTGTCCGATGGATTGAACACGCGCCTTGACGAAGGCGCCCGCGTCTCCGTCCGCGATTACATCGCTGCCGTCGCCTCGCGTGAAAAGGCTTACGCGGCCATTGAAGAACTGTTTGAAACCTTCACTGCAATCCTGACGCCAGCAAGTACCGGACCGGCACCGCTCCTCAGCGAAGGCATCACAGGTTCGCCGATCTTCAACGGACTGTGGACCTACCTTGGAATGCCGACGGTGAGCGCTCCCCTGATGGAGATCGACGGACTGCCGGTTGGTATCCAGCTTGTCGGCCTGCGCCAGGACGATGGCCGGCTGCTTCGTACCACGCGTTGGCTTGCAACCCGGCTCGAAGCCGCACCAACCGAGAATTGAAACACTAGCCCCCCGAGAGGCCTGATATGCCCGGCATATTTGCAGACAAGTTCACGCACTGGGACATTCTCGTCTACCTCCTTGTGGTCGTGGTCCTGGTCATCGCGACGCGCATCGTGGCGCCGCGTTACTTTGACAAGGTCGTCGCTGTATTCGCAGTCGGCTCCTTCATCGGCTTCCTCCTCGTTCTGGAGCTCGCCGTCGAGAGCCTCTCCTTGCAGATCGTACTGATACTCGCAGCCTTGATGGCCGCCTACGACTTCTGGCTCGACGCTTTCGCCTCCAAGAAGAAAGACAACGGAAACGATCACTGAAGTGCGCGCAGGCAGACACCAGCTGCGACCCACTCAGCCGGGCGCGTGATCGCAAGCGCGAGCCTGATCTGTACCCGCGCAGCACTGAGAGGGCGGGGGGCAAATAGGGGCTGCCAATTCCTATTCGGCAATCACCCGCCGAAAGCATTTCAAGATTATTAACCAAGCCGCGCGACGATGGAGGATACTCTCATCCATCTGCCGGGACGTATGTCATGAGGCTGATCGTTGGAACGCTCGCAGCGCTTGCACTGGTGAAAATCTATACCCAGGACGAGATCTACCGCACGGCGACATCAAAAGCTCTCGTCGAGGCCTATCGCTCGCAGGCGATCGCCGCCTGCCAGGCCGACCGTCACAATCAGCAGGATGCCGTCGCGAAAATCCTATGGGAGAAGCCCGGAACGATCGATGTCGAGATTGGCCGCTCGGACCTTGGCATCAGGATCTGGGATACCGACCACGCCCTTTGGGAATCGGCCTATCTGCGCCCCTACCTGGTGCTTTCGCCCTCCGACCGTCGCACCGGTCTCAAATGCACGTACGACATCACCGCCGGCGCCGCCAACGTTGCCCGAAGCTGAACAGCAAAAGCCTGCCCCCGGGAAGGCGGGGGTGTACGCGGTGTGTTGCCAAGGGGCGAGCACCGACAATGCGGTTCGAACATGCGACAAAACATAGACTTGAGACGCGCGACCGCGAGTCCCTGCGAAGACGACGCGCTCTAGGAAACCTGAAAAAGGGTTGTTCAGCGGCGAATGGCGGCCAGACTGATCTGACTCATCACAAGATGATCGAGCCGCCCTCCGCTGAGCCGCGAGATCAACCGCTGGCGGGCCGAGAACCGGCGGACAGGACGAATCGAGACGACGCTATACCCTGCCCGCTCGAACATCGCTGCGAAACTTTCCGGCGTAAACCAGCGCAGGTGCGTGCGGTCGAACACCCCGCGGTCGGCCTGCGGAAAGCGGCCCGCAATCAGCTCGCGCAGCACCTTCCAGTGCGCGACATTGGGTGAACTGGCAAGCACCACGCCTTGCGGGCGCACAAATCGGTGCAACGACGCCAGCAACGCCTCCGGGTCGCGCAAGTGCTCAAGGACTTCCGACAGGATCAGCCCGTCGAACTCGGCCGGCTGGAAATCCATATCGATCTCTTCGACATCCCCGACGATCACGCGCGATAGCCGCCCGGCGGCAACAACTGCCGGCTCCGCCATCAGTTCGATGCCCACGTAGCGTTGTGCGCGCCCCCGTTCAAGCGCCAACGCACCCGTCTCTCCGCTACCGCATCCGATTTCTAGAATCGAGGCCGTCGGATCGAATGGCAGTTCCGCGATCATATCGTCGCGCGCACCGGCGAAGTAGCGTTGGTCCTTGCTTTGGTATGCCGAAGCCAAACGGTCTGACGGACTTAATACATCAATGGTCAAGTGGGACTCCAAACGCGTGGAACGGTTTCCAATTGTTTTAACCAGACTCAGTGAACAGCCCCCTAACGCAGCCTCCCAATTATTCCAGTATTTCGAAATGGAAGCGTTGCCATTAACCGCGATTTCATCACTACAGGCTTTATCTTAGAGGCTACGCAGACGGGGAATTGCGCCAGTACCGAGTAAAAAAACAATGTATCCGCGTACCATTAAAAACGAACTCCTTGCGATTTGTGCCGCCTTGCTGGCGGCCGTTATCGCTTCAGCCTGTGCTCAAGGCCCAGGCCTTCCGCCACCGAATTTCGCAACCAATACAGGCCCCGGCCTTGAGCACGCCTACCGCCTGCAGATCGGCGACAAAATGAAGCTTGTCGTCTTCGGTGAAGAAAATCTCTCCGGCGAACTGGAGATCAATGGACGCGGTCAGATCCAAATTCCACTCGTCGGCGAAATTCCAGCCAGTGGCAGGACGCTGAAGGACGTGCAGCGCTCCATTGGGGACAAACTTGCCGATGGCTTCATCAAATCACCACGCATCAGCCTTGAGATCACGAACTACCGGCCGATCTTCGTCCATGGCGAAGTCAAGTCGGGTGGCCAATACGAGTACCGCAACAACCTCTCTTTCACCGACGCCGTCGCCATGGCGGGTGGATATAGCTATCGCGCCCAGCAGGATTACGTGATCCTCTCGCGCGCCGGCAGCGCCCCTGTCCGCATCGACATGCCAGCGATTATCCCGCTGCTGCCTGGCGACAACATCCGCGTGCCGGAACGCTTCTTCTGATGCAGCGGACATGGCTCTCATGGGCCGGCGCCGCAGCGCTCGTCGCTGCGATATCGCCGACTTCCCTCCACGCGCTCGACGACGCCAATCCCACCGGCCTTATCACCGACACCATAGCCAACCGTGAAAGGCTTCGCGATTACGACAACTCCAAGCAATATGGAGCCGAGCGCGTCGGAGACCGCACACGCGAATACGCTCAGCCCGACGGCGTCCGCGCTGGAAACTTTTTCCTCTTTCCGAGCGCGGAAACGCGCATCATCTATGACGATAATATCTTTGCTTCCCCGACGAACACAGTCGACGACATCCGCACTGAAATCCTTCCGTCGGTTGAAGTTAAATCTTTTCTACCCAGGCATATCCTGAATTTCGCCTTCGACGGGCGCCTCGTCAGCTTTGCCGAGAACAGCGACCAGGATTTTGCCGATGCCCGGGCGAGGTTTGCAGGCGCCCTCCATGTCGATCACGCCCACACCCTTGCCTTGAGCGCCATGACCGAGCTTGCCCACGATGAGCGCCGCGAACTTGCCGCAACACGCCTTGCCGCCGAGCCCGTACCCGTACACCATTCCAAAGTCAGCGCCGGGCTGACCCGCGACGTCGGCCGGCTCTTTGGCACGATTTCTGCGACTGCTGAGCGTTACGACTATTACGATGTCGATGGATTCGATGGCGGCAACCTCGACCAGGACTACCGCGACACAGATATTCTTTCCACCCAGCTGCGCACCGGCTACCGCATTTCCCCCGGTTTCGAAGCGGTCGCAAAATTGAAGCTCCTCCGCCTGCTCAATGGACAATCCGGCCCATCGAACGCAACTGCCACAGGATACGAAGCGCTCGCCGGACTGGCATTCCAAACGAGCCCGCTCCTGCGCTGGCGCATCCTCGGCGGCTACGGAATTCGGGACTACGACGTTGCATCTCAGGAAACAGCCGGCACAGGGCTTCTGGAAGCTCAAGTCGAATGGCTGCCCACCGAGCGCATGACCGTTTATGGAAGCGTCAGCCGCGACATCAACGACTTTTCCGGCGAAGGATTCAACGGCTGGGTCGAAACATCAGTCAAAGCCCGGGTTGAATATGAGATCTATAACAACCTCGTTCTGAAACTTGGTGCTAATTTCGCCCAAGCCGATTTTGAAGGCATTGACCGGCAGGATAAAATATATTCCGCCGAAATCGGCTTGGAATATTTCATGAACAAGAACTGGTTATTCACCTTTTCATACGAACATCTAGAAAGACTATCGAGCGACGACATTTTCGACATGACCGACAATCGGTTCATGATCGGGGCAAAACTAAAATTCTGAGCCAATGCAAAAACAAAAAAGTTCACGCTTTAGAAATCGTTGCAACGGGGATCGGCTGGGCCCCGGATGGTTCAGGACGACAAGGCGTAACTAGTGTCCCGTCTCCGAATTGCCGACAACTTTGCGGCACCGGCTCATCGGCAATTCGGAGACAATGGGACACTAGCAAGATCAAAAGCTTAGTGTGGTACTTGTCTCGCAATTGCCGACTACGAACCCAGCAGAAATGTTGGTCGGCAATTGCGAGGCACCACACTAGCGTTCATGGTAACAACGACCAAATGAGCATTGAGGACCGAGAAGACGAGGACGGCGAAGCGGGCATCAATCCCCAACGCATCATTTCGGCTGTCCGCCGTCGCTGGCGCATCGCCGCCGGCATTGCCTGCTCTACGACCTTGATCGCTCTGACTATCGCCTTGCTGATACCCAACCGCTATGAGGCCTCAACCACAATTCAGCTCGACCCGCGCAAAAAGAACGTCGCCAATCTCGAAGGCGTCGTCTCGGACCTCAACGTCGATACCGCCGCGATTGAAAGTGAAGCCGAAGTCATTCGCTCGCGCCAGATCCTGTTGAAGGTCATCGATCGACTCGATCTGCGCAACGACCCTGAATTCCACCGAGCCGGGTTCATCGAGCGGCTGGTACTTCCGCTGAGTTCCAGCGAAACGAAAACCGGCATCGGCGAACACGCGACCGAGGCGGCTGATCCTGTTGTTCCTCGCCGCGACGAGTTCGCGACCGCATTTGCTCGAAATCTGAAGGTCGAACGCGTCCGCAACACTCTGCTGCTCGAAATTCAATTCACCGCAGCCGACCCCGACAAGGCAGCTCTGATCGCCAATACGATCGCCGACGTCTACATCCACCAGCAGCTCGCCGCGAAATCGGAGATATCCGAAACCGCGACCAACATGCTCGACGGTCGCCTCGATGCCCTGCGCAAGAAGGTCAGCGACGCCGAAACCCGTGTCGAAGCCTACAAGGCCGAGCAGAACATCTTCGCCAGTGAAGGACAGATCCTGTCTGAAAAGGAGCTGGCGAGGTTGATGGAGCAGACCGTCGAGGCCCGCAACAGGTCGGCGGAAATGCGCGCCCGCTTTGAGCGCGCCAAGGAACTGCGGTCATCGGGCCGTTCCACGTCCGCTATAGCCGACGTCCTGGAAAGCCACACTGTACGACTGTTGAAGGACAAGCTTGCAGACGCCAGCCGGCGCAGGGCCGAGCTCGCAACACGCTATGGCGAGCGCCATCCAGAGATGGTCAAGGTTCGCGCCGAACTCGGCGACGCCGAACGCCAGCTGGAAGGCGAGATTGCCTCGCTGATATCCAATCTCGAAAACGAATATGCCGAAGCTGCCGCCCGCGAGGCCGAACTGCTTGCCGGCCTAGAAGGCAAGAAGCGGGAGGAAGCCAATCGCCGCGCCGCCAACGTCCGCCTCAACGAACTTGAACGGGAAGCGGAAACCTCGCGCCAGATTTATCAAGTCCTCCTCGCCCGCTACAAGCAGAACGCCGCCACCCAGTCCCTGCAGCTACCGGATGCCCGCATCGTCGAATTCGCCGATACGCCGACCCAGCCTGCCGCCCCCAAGCGAAAGCAGATCGTCATACTGGCGGCCGCAGGCGGACTTGCCCTCGGGCTCGCGCTCATCCTGGCGCTGGAGTTCGCCACGTCTGGCATAGGGCGACCCGAGGAGGCCGAAGGGCTTTTGGCCCTCGAGCACATCTCTTCGCTGCCCCGCTTTGACTACGCCAACGACGAACCGGACGATCCGTTACGCGCGACGCGCCTCATGATTGCCGCGCCGAGTAGCGGTTTTGCCGAGGCAATCCGTTCCCTGCGGCGCGAAATCGACGTTCGCCAGATTGAGCCCGGACCCCGCATAATCCTGATCGCTGCGAGCCTCCCCGGCGAAGGCGCGAGCGTGGTTGCCTCGAACCTCGCCCACTACTATGCCCAGACCGGCAACCGCGTCCTGCTTGTCGATGCCGACCTGCGGCGATCGAACCTGACACGCCAGCTCGCGGGTCGCCGCTCTGCCGGTCTCGCTGAAGCCCTTGCCGGCGCGGTTCCTCCCGAACACGCAATCCTGCGCGACCAGTTGACCAACTTGCACTTCTTGCCTGCAACCGGTGGCGGACCCGTTGCCTCCGGCCACGCCGAACTACTCGCTTCGGCGGCCATGCCCCGCGTTCTCGGTCGCCTCAAGGGCCAGTTCGATACGATCATCATCGATGGCCCACCGTTGTTGCCGGTGATCGATACGCGCGTCATCGCCGATTATGCCGACCAGATCGTATTCGTGATGGCCTGGCGCCGCACGCCAAAGCAGCTCGCCCGCAAGGCGATGAAACTGTTGAGCGTCAACGCCGACCGCATCGCGGGTGTCGTCGTCAACCAGGTTGCCGCCGACGTGCTGGCGGACGACAACGGCTTCGAGCTGGTCAGCGATAAGAGCGATCTCGAACCCGGGCTCGCAGCCTGAAATCCCCTCAATCGAAACGTTGCACGCAATAACAGGCCGGCACCAAGGCCAGCAGCCGATCGGGCTGGTCCAGCCCTGATCGCCGATACCGGCAACTGCCCCGCATCCGGACACGGCGCAAACAATTTTAATCAATTAGTTCAGTGACTTTCAGTCTATATTTAGGGATTTAGGTTGAAATCAGCATCACTAAAAGCAGAGCAGTTTTAGCCACGCGCGTAAGGTGTCAAATGTCGCTAAGCCCCGCACTGACGAACGAGTACAAACTGGCACCCGGTGCCGCCCCGGCAGAACAATCTTCGCCACGCCAATTCGCACCACGCCAATCCTGGTCGCGCCGCGTCGCAGTCGATGTCGTCGCCCTGCTCGATGCCACCGCGATAATCATCGGTGCGTTCCTGCCGGTTGCGATCTACGCCAACTTCGGCGGCCTCGACCCAAACTGGATACTGACGCTTCAGTCGAGCATTGCCGCAGCCCTCGCCGCCTTTTTCCTTCTGCGCAGCTGGGGCATGTATGATCAGCGCCAGCTGAGCGACTTTCCAGAAAGCCCCGGCCGGCTGCTGGCCGCCCTCCTCATCGCGCTCTTCGCCGTCATCGGTCTTGGTTTGCCGTTTGCCATCAAGGAAGCGCATCTCTGGGTCTGGTATGCGGCATGGGCTTCGGCAAGCTATACCCTTCTTCTCGCCAACCGAGGCATTGCCCGCGTCGTCCTGCGGAAGATGACTGCCGCCGGCCGCTTCGATCAGCGGATCGCCGTCTACGGCGCCGGCCAGATTGCCCGCCGTGTCCACGACTACCTCACCAGCGCCCAGCACGGCATCCATTTCTCCGGCGTCTATGACGACCGAATCGGCGAGGACCGCATCAATCCCGAAGGCCTTGTCGTTGCCGGTCGGCTGGACGACCTCATCGAAGCCAGCCGCAATGAACAGATCGACCAGATCATCATCGCGCTGCCGCAGGTAGCCGAAGGCCGCATGGCCATGATCGCTGCGAAACTGGAACGGCTTCCTGTCAGCGTCCACATCGTGACCCACATTGCTTCCGACCTCATCGAGCACTCGAACGCACATAAGGTGTCAAACTTCGGTCCCGTCGGCATGCTCGACGTGAAACAGAAGGCGCTGGCCGACTGGGCCCCGATCGTCAAGCGCACCGAAGACATCGTGCTGGGCTCGATCTTTCTTCTCCTCACCGCACCGCTGTTCCCGCTGGTTGCGCTCGCCATCAAGGCGGAAACGAAAGGTCCTGTGATCTTCCGCCAGCGTCGCCGCGGGCTCAACAAGCAGGAATTCGAAGTCCTCAAGTTCCGCTCGATGTCGGTCATGGAGGAAGGCGACGACGTCCGACAGGTCGTTGAGAATGATCCACGTGTCACTCGTGTCGGCGCTGTCCTGCGTCGCCTCAGCCTGGATGAACTGCCTCAGTTGATAAACGTCCTGAAGGGCGAGATGAGCCTTGTCGGCCCGCGCCCCCATGCCGTTAGCCACGACGACGAATTCGGCGGCAAGCTCGAACGTTACGCCAACCGCCATCAAGTCAAGCCGGGTATCACCGGGCTGGCCCAGGTACGCGGATTGCGCGGGCCAACCGACACCGCCGAGAAACTCCAACAACGGCTGGCCTGTGACATGGAATACATTTCCAGCTGGTCGCTGTGGCAGGATCTCAAGATCCTGGCCCGCACCTTCTGGGTCATCGCGCTTGGCCGCAACGCTCACTGAGGACGAAAGCGGGGCCTCCGTGCCATGCGAATTCGAGCCGGCCCAACTTCGCAGCGCGGATCGCGGGCCGCCTCTCTCAAGATAATGAATCCGGGACGAAAATCCGGATCTCGACAGGCGTTAAGACGCAGAAGTCCGAAACAGGGCCACAATCCGGAGAAGAACACGATGCGCCGGCCAGAACCACAATTGGCCGCGCGCGAAGAACGGTAGTCCGATGTTGCGCGCCCTCATGATTGCCCCCTTGCCGGTGACCCTCGTCATCGCGAGCTTCCTGTGCCCGACGGAGCTGTCGCTGTTTCTTGGCGGTTTGCGCCTGCCCCCGCATCGCATCGCCCTCATCGTACTGTTCCCGATCGCTCTCTACCGCCTGCTGTTCTCGCGCAAGGTCCGCCTGCAAGGTTTCGATCTCGTCTTCGTCGCCTTCAACATCTGGACGGTCGCGGTCTTCACAAACCACAGCGGCACACCTGATGGCCTCGTCTATGGCGGCTCGCTGGCACTTGAAAGCCTTGGCGCTTACCTGGTGGCACGCGCCTACGTCCGCGATCAACAATCGCTCAACGCCAGCCTGAAGGTCATGCTTCTGGCCATTGCCACGGCAGCCTTGATCGCCCTGCCTGAAACGCTGCTCGGGCAGAACTTTGCCCACAATATCCTGCGCGCGCTGACCGGCTACGAGCATCCGGTCGCGGTCGAGACGCGCCTCGGCCTCACCCGCGCCTATGCGACCTTCGACCACCCGATCCACTACGGCACTTTCTGTGCCGGGCTGCTGGCGCTGCTGCTCTATTCCGAGCGCCAACAGAATCGCCGCTATGGCCGGGCGACCATCATCGGCGGCGCGACGTTCCTTGGCCTCTCCTCCGCTCCGATGCTTTGCCTCGCACTACAATTCGCAATGATGGCCTGGGACCGGCTCACGCGCGGCATTCGTTCGCGGGCGCTGATGACATTCGCACTGATTGCGGGCCTCTATGTCGGTGTTTCCCTGGTTTCCGATCGCGGCCCCATCGGTCTCATCGCAACTGGCCTGACCCTCGATTCATGGACCGGCTATTACCGCATGCAGATCTGGATTCACGGGCTGGAGAACGTGTGGGCCAACCCGTGGACCGGCATCGGCCTCGCCGACTGGGAGCGCCCCTGGTGGATGGTGTCCGACACCGTCGATGCGTTCTGGCTCGTTATCGCCATGCGCGAGGGCATCCCCGCGTTTCTACTGCTCACCCTCGCCATCGCCATGCTGGTTGCCGCCGCCGTATCGAAGGGATTGAGCACCCACGACAGGCAAACGAAGAGAATTCTGCGCGGCTGGCTCATCTCACTGATCGCCCTCTGCCTCATCGGCGCAACCGTCCACTTCTGGAACGTGCTTTATGCCTACTTCTTCTTCTTCCTCGGGCTCGGCGGCGTCCTCGCCGATCCAGCCCGCAGCAAGGCCAGGCGATCGGCACCGACATCACGAACCGCGCGCCCCCGCATCAAGCGCGCCCCCCGCCGCTCCCGCCATCCGATCCCGGAAGAGGTCTGGGCTTAGGCAATCCGGACAATGGTGCTTGCCCACACGGCTTCAACCGACCGCGCGTTGAGCGGCTGACACGAGACCGGTCAGGCCATCGGCCACGAGATCGGCTTTTGCATCCCAACTTTCTGCGCGCACCCTTTGACGGCCCGGCGCCGCATCGAAGTGCGCGCCGACCGCACGCCGGATCGCATCGGCAAAGGCAGCAGGCCCGTCGGCGACAGCCACCAAGTCACGCCACTCTTCGATCGAGGGAAAGGGCGTCGTCACGATCGGCCGGCCGACAGCGATGTATTCCTTCAGCTTGATCGGATTGCACCCCTTGATCCAATCGCTGGAATTCCAAGGCATGATGAGAACATCCATCGCCGCCATATAATTGGCAACCTCATCGTACGGCTTGCGGCCGACGAACCGGACATTCGGGAACGGACACCAATCGTCCGGCAGTGAACATCCCCCGACGACGACAAACGACATATCTTTGAGTGCGGCGACAACCTTGAGATACAGCTCAGGATCGAACGTGTGCCGGTCAACACCGCCGATAAAGCCGACACGCGGCCGGGCGAGATCGGCAATATCGGCGGGCGCGGACTTGCCTTCGGCATCGCCTGCCGATGCAAACCGTTCAAAGTCGACGCCATGCGTCACCAGGAGTTGCCGGGCGACTTGCCCACGATCTTCCTCCATCAGATTAGGTGCAGCGTATATTACGAGATCAGCGCGCGCTTTGAGATGCGCGATCTGCGCCCCGACAACGTCCCGATCAGCCTCGGGAAACGCTTCGAAGCGATCGGTGCGCTGCATCACGACTGCCGCCGATGGAATCGCTTCGGTAAGCTTTGCTCCGGCCGGGCAATGCACCCACAGGATCGGATTGCTGATACCGATCCGCTGCGCGGCAAGCCGGATCTGCGGGCTGAGCGCCCAGGATGTCATGTGCTCGGCAAGCTTGCCCGGCGCCGTAACGGGCGAAAACACAAAGAATCCGGGCACGGTTTCGACCAGCCCCCGCGACAGGCTCTTCAGCTTGCGCCCGATGCGCTGCGCGAATACCCGCTTGTCGGACAGCCCCGGCATCCGTACGCCCAGGGAATTGACGAACAGCACGGGAAAACGTTTGGCCAGCCGCCGCATGATCTGGAAATCGAAGTGGCCGCGGTTGTGGTACCACCAGTCCTCCCCGCCGATGCAGATGATTCCGTCGAATCCGTTGCGATGTTGTGCGCTGCCGTCTGCCATGATCCGACCTGCCGGTGCTGAATGAAGTCCACGGGCAAGGTAAGCGCGTGGCCGTTAACCACCGATTAAGGATATTGCTCCGCGAACCGACCTTAACGCTAGGTTAGCTATGCAGGCGTACGATTCGCAGCTGAACCGTTCCCCGCCAGCAGGCCGGACCCGCATGCACGCTGCCAACCGAGTTGCAGATCGAATCGAACTATCGATCCTCGTCGTGAGTTACAACACGCGCGAGTTGACGCTGGCCGCCCTGCGTTCGGTGGTCCGCGAAACGCGCCACGCCTGCTACGAAATCATCGTCGTCGATAACGCTTCGAGCGACGGATCCGCCGATGCCATCGCCGCCGAATTCCCGCACGTGCACCTTTTCGCGCTACCCGAAAACATCGGTTTCGCCGCCGCCAACAACCGCGCGTCCGTCGAGGCCCGCGGCGAATACCTCCTGCTGCTCAACCCGGACACGCTCGTCCTGGACAGCGCCATTGACCGTCTCGTCGATTTTGCCCGGCGCGAGCCGCTGGCGAAGATCTGGGGCGGACGCACGCTTTACGCCGATGGCCGCCTCAACCCATCGTCGTGCTGGGGCCGCATCACGATGTGGAACCTGTTCTGCCGCGCCAGCGGCCTGACCGGTATCTTCAAGAGCAGCGAAATCTTCAACGGCGAGGCCTACGGGAACTGGCAACGCGACAGTGTCCGCTCCGTGGACATCGTCTCGGGCTGCTTCTTCCTCATTCGCCGCCAGGACTGGCAACAGCTCGGCGGCTTTTCGCCATTGTTTTTCATGTACGGAGAGGAAGCCGACCTGTGCCTGCGCGCGCGCGCCGGCGGTGCCCGTCCCATGATCACGCCCGAAGCAACGATCGTGCATCTGGGCGGCGCCTCCGAACGCGCACGAACCGTCAAAATGATCAAGCTGCTCGCCGCCAAGGCAACTTTGATCGAACGCCACTTCTCCGGCGCCTCGCGCTTCGCAGCCCACATGCTGCTCACCGCCTGGCCGGTCTCGCGTTGGCTGGCGTACCGTCTGGTCTACGCGCTGGTGGGCACCGAGAATTACCGCGAAGCGATGACAGCTTGGGCGGAAATATGGAGCGCACACGGACTGTGGTCCGGTGGCTATCCGATGCGAGCCAAAGGCCCCGTAATCGGCAAGCCCAATGCTGTTCCAAACCCTGCCGGCGCTTAAACCGCCGATTGCAGAAGAACAGCATCTGAATGCGGGGCAGGTTTCGCTCCGCTGTTAGTGAACGAACGTACCGCGTCACCCATCAATCAGGTCGCCTCGGCGTACTCGAGGCTTGGACCCATCGAGAAGGACGAAGCCCATGGCATCGTCAAGCGACACGCCGGTCACTGTGCCTGCGCGCTCCCTGAGCGACGGTGCGGAGGGACAGTTGGCTTACACGATAGCCACGCTGGTAAACGATACCGGCCAGTATGATTCCATGCGTGCGTCCTTCGCCGCCGGCGGCTTCACCCCGCTAGATTGCGAATATCTCTTCGTCGATAACACCGGCTGCAAACAGACCTGCGCCTATGACGGCTTGAACCGGGCACTTCTCGCCGCTCGCGGCCGCCACGTCATCTTGTGCCATCAAGACATTCGCCTGCTCCCCGGCGGCGACAGCCGTCAAGAACTCGACGCCCGCCTCACCCAACTTCTAGGCCAGGACCCGGATTGGGCTGTCGCCGGAAATGCCGGCGGCTTGGCCCCCGGGCGGCTGTCTGTGCGTATTTCCGACCCCCACGGCCGCGACCAGCGCGTTGGCGACTTCCCCGTCCGGGTTGCCAGCCTGGATGAAAACTTCGTCGTGGTGCGTCGCTCCGCCAATCTTGCTTTCTCTCGCAACCTTGCCGGATTTCACTTCTACGCGACCGATCTATGTCTCGTCGCCGACGTGCTCGGCTGGAACACCTACGTCATTGATTTCCATATCGAGCACCTCTCGCCGGGCACCGCCGGTAGCCGCGACTTCGAAGCGCGCAAGGAAGAGTTCCGTGCCAAATGGTCGAAGGCATTGCGCCCCAGGTGGATCCAGACGACCTGCGCACTGCTGCGCCTCGACGGAGAACCCTTGCGACAGCTCGTCGGCCAGCTTCTGGAAGAACCCGTCCGCAAGCTCAGCCGCCGTCTCCCCGGCGCCAGCGGCTGGACGGGTGGCGAAACCGGCCTCCTCCAGACTCGCGGTTTGCAATCCGCCACCCTCACCCCGGCACGCCCTGCTGCCGGCCCCGGCAACGACGAGGCCGCGTAAGCCATGATGAACACACGGCCCGCCGCATCCTCGCCAGCCCGCCGCGCCATCTCCCGCATCGGCGGCCAGGGCGCTCTCCTGATGGCAGGTTTCGCCGGTGCCCAGGGCTGCTCCTTCCTGCGCAATGCCTTGCTCGGCCATTGGTTGTCGCAAGGAGACTTCGGCATCGCCGCCGCCATTACGCTGATGCTGCAGCTCGTCGACACTCTCAGCGACATCGGCGCCGACCGCCTCATCATCCAGGCCCCCGACGGCGACGAGCCGAGACTGCAGGCGACTGCCCACGTCACGCTGATCGCCCGCGGCGCCGTAACAAGCCTGCTTCTGCTGCTCGCCGCAGCACCAACCACCGCCTTCTTCGGCATCCCGGAAGCGACCTGGGCCTTCCAGCTCATCTCGCTTGCCCCTGTTATCAAGGGGTTCATTCATCTCGACGCCCGCCGGTACCAGCGCAACCTTCGCAACCGTCCGCAGGTCATGATCGAACTCCTGCCCCAGCTTGCCGCCTTGCTGCTGGCCATCCCCGCACTCTTCATCACCGCGGATTATTCCGTCGTCGTCTGGCTGGCTCTGTCGCAGGCAGCGATCGCACTCGTGGTCTCCCACGCAATGAGCGAGCGTACCTATGCGGTGGCTCTCGATGCCGACTACCTTCGCCGCCTGATCCGGTTCGGCTGGCCGATCTGGCTTTCGGCCTTCCCTCTCGTTGCCGTCTATCAGGGCGACCGGATGATTATCGGCGGCCTGCTTGGCATCGAGGATCTCGCCGCCTACACGACTGCTTTCATGATCACCATGGTACCGGGCCTGCTCGCCGCCCGCGTCGGCAACGCCCTCATGCTGCCGCTTCTCAGCGAGGTCCGCGCACACCCGTTGCAGTTCCGTCAGCGCTACAGGATTATGTTCGAACTGATCGCGATCCTGGCAACCACCTACCTGGCATTTTTCGTTGCAGCCGGCGGCAGCGTGCTCCCGATCGTGTTCGGGCCCAACTACCTCGGACTCGGTGCCGTGGTTGCCTGCCTCGCCGGCATGTGGGCGATGCGCATGCTTCAGTCGGTGCCAGGCATGGCCCTCATGGCAAAGGGCGACACGAGGCCGTTACTGTGGGCGGGGCTGGTCAGGGCCGCAGGCGTGCCGTTGGCCGTTCTCGCCGTCCACCTCGGCTTCGGTCTTTTCGGAGCCGCCGCCGCCGGGCTCGCCGCCGAAGCCCTCTCGCTCGTCTACGTCGTCGCCCGCACGTCCCGCCACGCAAACGTCGGATGGCCGCTTTCGGCAACCTGTATGGCGATGCTGCTGGCGGCAATAACCTGCGGGTCCCTTATCGCGCTCAATCTCGAAGGAATAGAGCCAGCACGGCTTCCCGTCGCCGTTATGACGACGCTTTCCGTTTTCGCCGTCGGCCTTCTCGCCATGCCCTCATCGCGTCAACTGATGTTCGAGCGGCACTCCCTGCGCGCACTGATGTCGGCTGGTGCAAAAGACAAAGGCCGGGACGCCAACGCCCCGGCCTGAGTTTCGCTTCGTCGATTCCAGCTAGTGTCGTGTATCGCAATTACCGACAACACACCTCGCCGAATTGTTGGTCGGGACATGAGGGCCACTAGCAACATCAATGACTTAGCGCGGCGTTTATCACGCCTTAATTGACACCGGCCTCGCCGCACCGCCGGTCAATTAAGGCGCGACGCCTCACTAGAGCTTCACGACACCTCGGGAAGTGCATCGGTATGCGGCACCGGAACCCGCACGGGTGCCGTGCCGGCCAGAGCCACGTCAAAGGCCTGCAGGAGGCGCCCGCATTCCTCATCCCATCTGAGAAGCGACTTGGCGCGCAGGCGGCCCTCATAGGCCAGGGCATCGCGCAGCTTCGTGTTGTCCACGAGCCGCTCCAGCCGGTCGGCCAGTTCCTTGGGGTCGTTGTTCAGCGCATAGAGCGCGGCATCCCCGGCCATCTTGCGGCCCTCGATAAGATCGAATCCGACAAAGGGAATGCCAAGGCTCATGTACTCGAACACCTTGTTCATTGAAATCTTGTCGTTGTAGGTGTTCTTCGGATCGGGAATCACGCCGACATCGAACGTCGACAGTGTCCGCATCAGTTCGTCGCCTGACAGGAAGCCGGTAAAGGTGATGAAGTCGGCGAGCCCCTTCTCCTCGGCCATGACCTGCAGACGGGCCAGTTCCGTGCCCGAGCCGACAATAGCGCACTGCACGTCGCGACGGCCCTTGGCGACCACGAGATCCTCCATCGCATCTACCAGCAGATCGACTCCATCCTGCGCGCCCATGATGCCGACGTAGCCAACGAGTGCCCTGCGGCCCTTCCTCAGCTCCGGCAGGGGCTCCATGCGGCGGAACCGCGATACGTCGGGAATCGACCGCACAACGAACACACGGTTGGGATCCATGCCGCCGCGCCGCACCGCGATCTCCTTGAACGTTTCGTTGGTCGCGATCGAGACATCGGCCACCTTGAACGTGATTTTCTCGAACACCCCAAGTAGCGAGTGAAAGAAACCCCGCTTGCCGAATTTCGCCTCAAACAACTCCGGATTGATATCGTGGTGGTCGAATACAAACGGCTTTCCGAAAAGGTATTTCCAGAATGCTCCGACCGTGAAGATCAGATCGGGCGGGTTACAGGCCTGCACGACGTCGAATCCGACCTTGCAATAGGCTCGGACCGAAAGGACGAATTCCCAGAAGATTGCCGACGCGTATTCGATCGCGTAGCCGGCCGCCCCCTCGGCTTCCAGCGGCAACGGATGGCGAAACACATGCACTCCGTCGAGCAACTCGTAGGCCGCGGTGTATTTTCCGCCCTTGGGACAGATCACCGAGACCGTGTAACCCGCCTCGCGCAGGCTCTGCGCCTCCTGCCAGACCCTGCGGTCCAGCGGCACAGTCAGGTTCTCGACGATAATCAGGACTTTTGGACCGTCGTTTCGCGCCATCTTGCTCTCCACCAGCCTGGCGCACGTCGTTTATCGCGGCGCTCCGGCATGTATCGGAAGCGATGGCGTCCAACTCGTTGCGCCCGCGACACCCGGTTTTCCAGATCCGCGAGCATTGGTTGTTTCAGCCTGCCTCCACCCGTCCGCTCAAATTAAGCGAGACGGGTAAACGCCAGCTTCGCAAGCATGGACATCAATTCGGTACTGTTTGTCCCATTGCAGGACGGCGAGGCAGCAAAAACGGGTTGCGGGCGGGCCAGCTTCTTGCAATGAAATATGAAACGCGTGTTTACGTTTCATAAAGACATGAGTACCGATCGTTATGCTGCGCTTGAGACGAGTTCCCAGATCGACCCGCATCGACCTTCAGACGGTCCGCGAAACGCTCTCCTATATCCGCGATGATGTCGCCGCCGACCCGGCGCTCGCCAACGTTGCGTCTGCACTTAGCAGGGCGATTACTGAAATCGACTCGGCAGATTCCAGGAAAAATCTTCCCCGTCATGCACGCGCACCTTTCGACGCCCGCTTTTTTCCAAACCGGCTCTGAAAAGCCGGCTGCACTTTCCGCAGAAAGCGCAGTCTTGTTTTCCAGCCAAATCATTCCACGATTCCGGAACACTTGAATCTCGGCCGCAACTCGTCAAGCGGCTATAAATCGGTGGCGTAAACAAAACTTGGCTGGTTTTCCTATAAGTAGACACTTCGGCAACGTAGCCTCAAAGCAGGAAAAAAATTAGGCGCTATCCAATCCTTTTATTTTTCGGCCGCTGCGGCTGCCTCCGTTGCGATGGATTAGCCATGTCCAAGTGCTGCACGCGCTCCAAAACGAATTAAATCAGTAATTCAACACCACCTGTCGCGGCATCGTTAACTTGAGATTATCGCTTCAATACTATCCTTCGCTGTATCCAAATCTTAACAGCTTCGAAAAAAGAAATGATCAGCGGCGCATTCGGATCTCAGAAGACAAATTCACTGATGGGTGAATACTCGTCGCTTCTGGCGGACGCAGTACTGCGCCAGCGCACCCGCGCCGCCGAACAGACGGCTCGCTTGGAGGCGGAACTCGCCAACAAGGTCAAGTCCGAGTTTATCTCGAACATGAGCCACGAACTCAGGACGCCGCTCAACACAGTGATCGGTTTCTCGAAAATTCTCGCCGAGCAGGACCAGCGCCAGGTGCAGAATGAGGAAGTCGTCGAGTACGCCAACCTCATCCACGATGCCGCCGTTCACCTCCTGACGGTCATCAACGACATCCTCGACATTTCCAAGATCCAAAGCGGCCGTTACACCCTCGAAGCCAGCGAACTCGACGTGAAAGAGATCCTGCAGGCTCAAATCGAGGAGATGCGCAACGAAGCCACAGCCGCCCAGATCGATTTGATCGAGAATTTTGCAGGTGAGATCCCCGCAATCCGCGGCGACCGGAGCAAGCTCGACCAGGCCTTCGCCAACATTCTTTCGAATGCGGTCAAGTTCACCCGCCCAGGCGGACAGGTCAAAATCGAGGCAGCCCGCGTCAATGGCGATGCTGTCGCCATCTTCATCCGCGACACCGGCATCGGCATGACGCCCGACGAACTCGAGATCGCCAAGCAGCCCTTCGGCCAGGTCGATGGTTCCCGCACGCGCTGGCGCGAAGGCACCGGCCTCGGCCTCCCAATCGCCAAATCGCTCGTCGAACTCCACGGCGGCGAGCTTGAAATCCGAAGCCAGAAGGACGTCGGCACCGAAGTCGTGATCCTCTTGCCTTCCCGCCACCACGTGTCCACGGCGCAAGCGCGCGACACCGTACTTTGACCCGTACCAACGTAACGGATGAGACAGTTCGATGAATGAAGAGATGTCGCTCGAGGAAAAAGTGCAGATGCTGTCGAGGGATATCTCGATTGGTCGCATCGTGTCCGTCACGGGCGCGAAGGCCATCGTCCTTCTCGACGGGGCTCAGGACAGCGCCGCCCGCGCTATGTCGCAACGCCCCGAAATGGGCACGCTTCTGGCGATCGATACAGCGACGACCATTGTCCTGGCTATCGTCTCTGCGCTCAGCGTCCCCGTGCCGGCGCAGCGCGAGGGCGAATCCGAAATCTGGATTGCCGAACTCGGGCTGGTTGGAGAACTATGGCGGCTCGAAGACGGCGGCTTCAGTTTCAACCGTGGCGTCACCATCTACCCGGCCCTAGGCGACCGTGTGCGCGTTGCCGGCAAGTCTGAACTGCGACTTGCCTTTTGCGGGACCGACCACAAAAGCGTCAGCGTCGGTACGCTGCGTCAGGATTCATCGATTCCCGCACGCATCCGCGTCGACGACCTCCTCGGCAAGCACTTCGCCATCCTCGGTACGACCGGCACCGGCAAGTCCTGCACGACCGCGCTCATCTTGCGTTCCATCCTGAACGAAAATCCCGCAGCCCATATCGTGCTGCTTGATCCGCACAACGAATACGCAACCGCCTTCAAGGAATGGGGCGAGGTCATCAGCCCCCGCAATATGCAGTTGCCGTTCTGGCTTCTGACATTCGAAGAGATCATCGAAGTCCTGATCGCCGATCCCGAACGCAAGGCCGAGATCGAAATTCTGCAGGAACTGATTCCGATCGCGAAGGCGAAGTACGCGGCAAGCCGCAGCGGACCTGAACAGGCCGGGCGCCTGCGTCGCAATCCCAACGACGCGGGCCGATATACCGTCGACACGCCGGTCCCCTACCGCATCTCCGATCTCACCTCGATCATCGACGAACGCATGGGTAAGCTGGAGAATAAGCGCGACCTCTCACCTTATCGCAACATCAAGTCGCGCATTGAGCAGATCACGCAAGACGCCCGCTTCGCATTCATGTTCGGGTCCCTCACGGTCTACGACGGCATGGCCCAGATCCTCGGCCGCATCTTCCGGGTACCTGTCAACAACAAGCCGATCACGATCCTCGAACTGACGGGCCTGCCGCCGGAAATCGTCAACGTCGTCGTCTCGGTTCTCTGCCGCATGACCTTCGACTTTGCCGTGTGGGGCGAGGGCAAGGTACCGGTTACGCTCGTCTGCGAAGAAGCCCACCGCTACGTGCCTGCTTCCAGTGAAGCCGGCTTCGGCCCGTGCAAGCGGGCCATCGCGAAGATTGCCAAGGAAGGCCGCAAGTACGGCGCCTCTTTATGCATTGTCACCCAGCGCCCGGCTGAAATCGACCCGACGATCCTGTCGCAGTGCAACACCGTATTCGCGTTGCGCATGTCGAACGATAAGGACCAAGCCATCGTGCAGTCGGCTGTCTCCGACACGGGTTCGGGACTGCTCGAATTCCTGCCCGCACTCGGCCAGCGCGAAGCCATTGCCTTCGGCGACGGCGTATCGCTGCCCGTGCGCATCAAGTTCGCGGACCTTCCGAAAGATTGCCTGCCGCGTTCCTCGACCGCCCGCTTCTCGGAACGCTGGCAGACGTGTGACAGCGATCAATCGTTCCTCGAGCACCTGGTCGAGCGCTGGCGTAATTCCGGTAACGACCTCGACGAACTTGCGGTAATCCCCGCCGACATACATGGCGAGCTGCTGCCCGAGCAGGCCGCAACGCACAACGCACCCCCTCAAAATGCGGCTCCGCGCATGCAGCCCGCCGGCAGCCCGACGTCACGTCATGTTCCACAGCTTCGCCGCGAGCCCGCCAACGGCGGCGCGTCTCGTCCGGCACCGAGCCTGCGCCGCTCGGCTGCCGCCCCCGAGCCGGTTCCCGCAGCAGCAGACAGCAATTCGCTCAACAGCAGCCAGGCCCTGCGGTCGCTGCGCGACCGCCTGACCCAGCGCACCAAGGCATGAAGGCGACAAGGCGGAAAGCTTTCCCGCTCAACTGCGGCGGGCTTCCCGCTCCGGTTCAGTTGTTTTGAGGTCGGCAAGCACCGTCTCTCCAGCCACCATTCGCTGCCCGACGGAAACCCGCGGAATAGCCCCTGGCGCCAAATATACATCGACACGGCTGCCGAACCGGATGAGCCCGATGCGCTGACCGGCTCCGACGTTGTCGCCCTCGTGCACGAACGTGACGATGCGCCGCGAAATCATCCCCGCGATTTGCACCACCACATACTCGGTCTCGTCCGGGGTGGTGATGACCGTCGCCCGCCGCTCGTTGTCTTCGCTTTCCTTGTCGGTGGTCGGGTTGACGAAGGCCCCCGGCACGTAAACCGACCGCGAAACCCGCCCCGCCACTGGCGCTCGGTTGATATGCACGTCGAACGGCGACAAGTGCGTAACGATGCGAAACCTCTTCCCGCCCTTAATATTGAGTTCGGAAGGAGGCAGAACTTCTTCGATGTCAGCGACTTCGCCGTCGGCGGCGGCAATGATGAGTCCTTCGCGCAATTGGGTCACCCTGTCGGGATCACGGAAGAAATAGCCGACGTAGAACGTCGCTATCGCCGCAAAGACTCCCAGAGTTGACGACAGCAGAAACGCCAATAGCGTGACCCCCGCGCCGATCGCGAGAAACTTGTGACCCTCCCGGTGCAACGGCACGAGCGAGCGTGTGAAAGCCTCGAAATATCCCTGCTGTTCCGCCATCCCGCAACCTCCCGCCTGACCGCCGGCACCGCCCTACTCCAGCGGCACGGCGACAAAGCGCATGTCTCCGTTTGCCGTTTCGATCCGCAGTAGCACCGCTTTGCGCCCACTTTTGCGCACTTTGTCCACGGCCGCCGCCATTTCTTCGATCGTCGTCACCTTGTCCTGCGCCACCTCGACGATGACGTCGCCTTCATTAACATTCTTCTTCGCAGCCGGGCTGTCGGGCTCGACGAGCGTGATAACGAGGCCCTCCGACTTCGGCCCGAGATTGTACTTCGTGCGCAGTTCATCGCTGACCGGCGCGACGCCGAGCCCGGCAATGCCGGCGCTGCCGGCGGGTGCGCCGTCCTTGCCGTCGTCCGGCTGGCCGTCATTCCCGTTATCCGCTGGACCTTGCACCTCGTCGCCTTCCCCGGGCTCTACCAGACGGCCGATCTCGACCTCAAGGCTCTGCGTCTTGCCATCGCGCAGGATCTCAACCGGAACCTTCTTGCCGATCGGCGTCTGCGCCACGATCCGCGGCAGGCCGCGCATGGTCATGACCTCTTTGTCGTCGAATTTCAGGATCACGTCGCCGCTCGCGATGCCGGACTTGGCCGCCGGACTGTCCGGTTCGACCGCCGCGACCAGTGCACCCTTGTTCTCCTCGACGCCAAACGTTGCCGCGATATCTTCGCTGATTGATTGGATGCGCACGCCGAGCCAGCCCCGCCGCGTTTCCCCAAATTCGCGAAGCTGAGCGATGACGTTGAGCGCCGTATCGGAGGGAACCGCGAAACCAATCCCGATCGAACCGCCCGTCGGCGAGATGATCGCCGTGTTCACGCCGATCACATCGCCGTCCATGTTGAACAGCGGCCCCCCCGAGTTACCCTTGTTGATCGCTGCATCCGTCTGCAGAAAATCGTCGTAGGGTCCCGAATTGATATCCCGCTCCTTTGCCGAGATGATGCCGACCGTCACCGAGCCGCCGAGCCCAAACGGATTTCCGATTGCCATCACCCAGTCGCCGACTTCCATCGTTTCGGAAGAACCGAACTTGACCTGCGCCAACGGCTTCGTCGGCGCCACCTTGAGCAGCGCGAGATCGGTCTTCGCATCCTTACCGATGATCTTCTCAACCTTGAGCTTCGAACCGTCGGAAAAGTTCACATAGATTTCGTCCGCATCGGCAATGACGTGATTGTTGGTGACAATCAGCCCTTCCTTGCCGTCGATGACGAAGCCGGAACCCAGTGACGACACCTTGCGTCCGATGCCGGAACCGTCCTGGTCGAAGAAATCATCGAAGAATTTCTCGAATGGCGCGCCATCCGGCACATCGGGGAGCGGAACGCCCTTGGGACCCTTCGAGACCTGGCTCGTCGAGACGTTGACGACCGCCGGTATCAGCACCTTGGCGATTGGCGAAACGCTCTGCGGCCCGCGCGACTGAACGCGCTGCGCGAGAGCCTCTGGAACCACGAACAGTGCCACGTTCGCCGTGACAGCCAGTGCCGCAGCGAGGAGCGCGGCGGGGGTGTGTCGAAGGGCATACAGCATCAACATTGTCTCCGGGACAGGCGGCCATCAGTGGCCATGCATTGACTGCGTAGTCTAGTGTCGGGTATCGCAAATACCGACATCCTCGCCGCGACCTCGTCTCGGTATTTGCGGTGCTGAACGACACTAGTGTTCCGGTTCTGACATTTGCTACCCAGTGCGGCCACGTTCCGAGCAAATGTCAGAACCATGAGGAACACTAGCAACACTAAGATTCTAGTGTAGCTTTTGCACCTGACGTTTGCTTTCGAGTCGAGCCGCAACCGGTACCAAACGTCAGGTGCGCTACACTAGCAAAAACATGTGCTTAGTGTGGTGCTTGTCTCGCGATTACCGACTACAAACCTAGCCGAATTATTGGCCGGTAATTGCGCGGCACCACACTGGAAACACGAAGCGCGCCGCGCGCTGCCAGTCAAGAGCGCACCGCCCGGATCCATCCCGACGGCGGCCCTCGGTCTTGGCACCAGCCTCGCCACCAGGCCTTGTCCTGGTCCTGTCCGCCCGAGAGCTGCCCGCGCCCGAGAACCTGTCCGTACCCAAAACCTACCCGCGAAGCAGCCAAACGATCCCGACACCGACGGCGACGGCGGTCCAGCCCGCCATCTGCAAGGAACTCTTCGGCGTTTGCGCGGCGATTTCGAGAAGCCGCCGGCCCATGTCCGGTGCGACCGCCCACACCAACCCTTCGATCACCAGAACAAGTCCGAGCGCAACGAAAAGATCCTGCATTCCGGCACCTTTCGGCGAAGGCACTATCTGCCTTCAACGCGAAACGGGACCGCAGTTTTGCTGCGGCCCCGTCGTCGCGAAGGCTTTTCAGTTGGCCGGCGAGGTCGTACCGCCAGGATTGTTGAAGAACCGGAAGAACTCCGAATCCGGAGTGATTACGAGCCGGGTGTCCTTCGAACCAAGACCGGCTTCGTAGGCCTGCATCGAGCGGTAGAAGGCGAAGAATTCAGGGTCCCTGCCGAAAGCTTCGGCAAAGACCCGGTTGCGTTCGGCATCGCCTTCACCTCGCATTTGCTCCGACTTACGCGTTGCCTCGGCCTTGATGACGGTCGCCTCGCGGTCCGCGGTCGCGCGGATGCGGTTTGCCGCAGCATTACCCTCGGAGCGGATTTCGGTGGCTTCGCGTTCGCGTTCGGTCTGCATGCGCCGGTAGATCGCTTCCGAGTTGGCCTCCGGAAGATCCGCCCGCTTGATGCGCACGTCGATGACGCTGACGCCAAGCGTCTCCGCTTCCCTGTTTACCTGATCGCGGATCGTTGTCATCAATGCTTCGCGCTTGTCGCGCACCACATCCTGGAACGTCGCCGCACCCAATACGCTACGCACCGAAGCTTCGACAACGTTGCCGAGGCGCTGGCGCGCAATCGCCTCGGTCCTGACGGTCTGGTAGAACTTCAGCGGATTGGTGATGCGGTAGCGCAGGAACGCATCGACCACAAGCCGCTTTTGATCTGAAACGATGACTTCGAGAGGCTGGGAATCAAGATCCAGTACCCGCTTGTCGTAGTAGATGACCTCCTGCACCACCGGAATCTTCCAGTTGAGACCGGCATCGTTCACGAAGCGGCCTTGGCTATCGAGTTCATATTCGTTGATCACGTCCTTGACTTCGCCGAACTGCAAGAGGAGTGCCTGCTCTGTCTGACGGACCATGAAGGCGGACATATAGAGGGCGGCGGCGGCCAGTAACAGAAGAACGATGACGATTGCGGAAAATGTGCGCATGATTCAGCGACCTCCGCTGGTGGCATCTGGACGATTGCGAAGCTGGTCGAGCGGCAGGTAGGGCACCACGCCCGAGCCTCCGTTCGTGGCATTCGAATCGAGGATGATCTTGTCGGTATCCCTGAACACCCGCTCCATCGTCTCGAGGAACATGCGCTTGCGCGTTACTTCCGGCGCCTTGGCATATTCCGCATAGACCTGCTCGAAGCGTGACGCCTGACCGATCGCTTCCTGCACGGTCTGCTGCTTGTAGCCTTCGGCTGCCTGCAGAATGCGCTCGGCTTCACCGCGTGCTTCCGGCACGATCTTGTTCGCATATCCGCGCGCTTCGTTCTGGATGCGCTCCTGGTCTGCCTTTGCCGCCTGCACATCTCGGAAGGCATCAATCACCTTGCCTGGCGGGTCGACTTTCTGCATCTGCACGCGCACAATCCTGATGCCGGAATTATAACTGTCGAGCGTCTGCTGCATCAGGTCGCGAACGGCTGCTTCGGTCTTCTGCCGGTCGGCGGTGAGGATCGGCTGAATATCGTTTTTACCGACGACTTCCCGCATCGCGCTCTCGGCGACGTCTTTCACGGTCGTCTCCGGATTCTGGATATTGAAGAGGAATTTCTCGACCCCTGCCTGACCGGTCTTTTCGTCGGTCTCTTCGGACTGGATCCGCCACACGACGACGAAATCGACATCGACGATGTTCTCATCGCCCGTCAGCATCAGGCTTTCCTGCGGGACGTCCCGGGAGAGGCCGCCACGCACACCAGGCGTAGATTGGATGCCGACTTCGATACGGTTTTCCCGTGTCACGCTCGGCTTGATGACTTCTTCGATCGGGTCCGGCCACTTGAAGTGAAGCCCCGGCGGTACCTGACGGTCGTATTTGCCGAAGCGCAACACAACACCGAGTTCATCGGGCTTGACGATGAAGACGCTGGCATACGCTGCAGCAGCGGCAACAATGCCCATAGCGAGCAGAAAAATGCTCCACCCCGGCAGCCCGCCCGAAGGCATCACCTGCTTCATGCGGTCCTGGCTGCGCTTGAGAATCTCCTCAAGGTCCGGCTGCTGACCGCCACCACCTTTATGGCCGCCGCCGCCCTGACCCCAAGGGCCACCGCCGCCACCGCCACCGCCGCCGCTTTTCCAGCCGCCGCCGCCATTCTGATTGTTCCAGGGCATACGTGAAGTCTCGCCTCGATTTTTCGGAAGAATTTTATGGCACATCCAGCAGATTTATCACCGCCGTCATGCCGACGAGTGTCCAGGCTCCAGGACGGAACCGGACCGCGCTTGATGCGCTTATAGGCCAATGCGGCCCCACCGCAAACCGCTGATCAGCCATTTGGTGCGAAACGCGCCGGCTTCAAGTGTACGCAGCGGCAGTTAAGACCGATCGGCAGCCCTATTCCAGCGCAGCGTCCGACCGCTCGAGAACCCGCAGCGTCGCCGCGAATTCGTCGTTCGGCCCGCGCGATATGGGCTCTTGGCTGACAATCCGCCAGCCCGATAGGTCGAAATCAGGAAAAGTTGTATCCCCCTCGGGTGATCCGTGCACCGCCGTCCAGTACATCCGGTCGGCCTGCGGCAGCAGCGCTTCATAGATCGCCGCGCCGCCGATCACGGCTATTTCGTCGACCCCGCTTTTCTGCGCAAAATCACGCGCCAACTGCAACGCGCTGATGGGATCTAGGACGACATGAGCGCCCTTGGCATCCAAATGATCATTCCGCGTGACGACGATATTTTCGCGGCCGTCGAGTGGGCGCTTGGGCAGGGAATCCCAGGTCTGCCGGCCCATGACGATCGGTTTTCCCATCGTCAGGCGCCGGAAGAGCTTCAGATCCGACGATAAACGCCACGGCAGTTCGCCATTTCGCCCGATCACCCCGTTTTCAGCCACCGCCACCACGAAAGCGACCGCGATTTCACCGCCGCGCGCTGCGTCAGCCGGTGCATCCGGGGCCGGGGACGATGGTGAACTGGTGTTTGTCATCATACTTGTTCATCGCTCCGCTTATGGCTGCTCACACCGCCACCGGCGCCTTTATGTGGGGATGCGGATCGTAGCCCGTCAGTTCGAAATCCTCGTAGCGGAAGCCGAAAATCGACGTCACCTCCGGGTTAAGCCGCATCTGCGGCAGCGCCCGCGGCATCCGGGAAAGCTGCTCCTCGGCCTGCTCCAGGTGATTGAGATAGAGGTGCGCATCCCCGAACGTGTGGACGAATTCGCCCGGCTTCAACCCCGTTACTTGCGCCACCATCAGCGTCAACAGCGCATAGGAAGCGATGTTGAAGGGCACGCCCAGGAACACGTCCGCCGACCGCTGGTAGAGCTGGCACGAAAGCCGCCCGTCGGCGACGTAGAACTGGAACAGGCAATGGCACGGCGCCAGCGCCATCTCGGGAATGTCGGCCGGGTTCCACGCCGACACGATCATCCGCCGGCTGTCGGGGTCGCGCTGCAAGGTCTCGATCACCTCGCTGATCTGGTCGACCGCCGCGCCGTCGAGCGTCGCCCAGGATCGCCATTGCTTCCCGTAGACCGGACCAAGATCGCCGTTCTCGTCGGCCCATTCGTCCCAGATGGTGACGCCGTTGCGGCGAAGGTGGGCGACGTTAGTGTCCCCATTGAGGAACCAGATCAACTCGTGGATGATCGACTTCAGGTGCAATCTCTTCGTCGTCACCATCGGGAAACCGTCGGCGAGGTCGAAGCGCATCTGGTGGCCGAACACGCTGAGTGTGCCGGTCCCGGTTCTGTCGGTCTTGCGCGCGCCCGTATCGCGAACCCGCGCCATCAGGTCCAGGTATTGCTGCATCTTTTTAGCCTACCGCGATTCTGAGGCACATCAATCTAGTGGCCCGTCGCGCCAAAATCGCATCATAGCCGCAACCTCGTTCGATTTAGGCGTGACATGGGGACCACTAGCAACATCAATGACTTAGTGAGGCGTTTGTCACGCATTAAATTATGAGACCGGCCTCGCCGCACCGCCGGTCAATTAAGGCGCGACGCCTCACTAGGCCGGAAGCCCCGGCAACCCATCTGGCATGTCAAGGACCGACAGCGCCGCAAAGATCAGCCCGTTATAAAGCCCATGGCAGACGATCGGCACCCACAGGCTGCCGGTCCGCCACAGTACCCACGTGAACACGAGCCCTGCGATAAAAACGTCCGTCAGCCCAGTGCTCGTATAGCCGGCGTGCAGCGCCGTCCACGCCGAGTTGGTGATAATAGCCGCCCCCCAGAACCCCATCTGCGATTTTGCCAGCGCCGACTGCAGGAAGCCGCGGAAAACGATCTCCTCCGACAAGGGCGCGCCGATGACGGCAACGAGCGCCATCAGCCACCAGAATTCGCCCTTCATCAAAGGCCACATGGGCGCAAGGTCGCTCAGGATGTCTTCGCTCGCGAACGTCAACGCGAAAATCGTGAACGCCCCGGAGATCACCGACAGCAACAAGAACGCTTTTGCGATCGTGCCCGCGCCGCCCGGTACCGGGCGCAGCGCCAGGACTGCTCTACGGTCGCTGCGAAACCATCCCGCCACCCACCAGATCAACAGCACCGAAGCGGTCTGCATGACCAGCTGGCCGGCCATCATCACCCATTGCGGCATGGCCGCGTCGTCGTCAAACGAGTTCAGTGTCGGGTTGATTACCGCTCCGATCCCAAGAAAGAACGTGATTCCGAGGATGGCAGCCACGGCGAGAACGAGTATCGTCGCCAGAAAGGCGCGTAGCGGCGGCCAACCCGTTTCAGGGCGGTAGAGAGGAACCGCGGCACTCATAGGATTGATCGTTGCGGTTGACATGATCCCTCGCAATTTCGACACCAGTACCCTAACAGGCTGACAATGGGCTCCACTGCATGGCTTTACACGACAAGACAACAGGAACAACGACCACTTGGCGCGCGCACCTTCGCGGGCTTTACCACGGCCACGAACCCTCCTCGCGAATTTTCCGCTACGCGATTCTGGGCCTCGATGCGGCGACTGTCGTGTTTTTCATCGTCACTTCGATGTTTGAACCGACGACTTGGGTCTATGTGGTCGACGCCTTCATCGCGGTCTACATAGCCATCGACCTGGGCGTCAGATGGTGGATTGACTACAATCGCCCGCGCTTCCTGATGCAATTCACCACCTGGGCAGACATCGTCGTCATCGTTTCACTGATTCTGCCGGCGGCGCTGGAGAGTTTTCTGTTCCTTCGTGTCCTCAGGGCACTTCGCCTCCTTCGTTCTTACCGGGTCCTCGCCGATCTGCGCCAGGAGTTCGCGTTCTTCCGCCGCAACGAGGAGCTCATCCAGTCGGCGGTCAATCTGCTGGTCTTCGTTTTCGTGATGACCGCCCTCGTTTACGTGATGCAGCACAAGACCAACCCCGCCATCTCCACCTACCTGGACGCGCTGTATTTCACCGTCACCGCCCTGACGACAACGGGGTTCGGCGACGTAACTCTGCAGGGCACCAGCGGCCGGTTGCTGTCCGTGGTTATCCTGCTGCTTGGCGTTGCCCTGTTCCTGCGGCTCGCCCAAACCATATTCCGACCCTCCCGCGTCACATACGAATGCCCCGATTGCGGGCTTAGTCGCCATGATATGGACGCCGTCCACTGCAAGCACTGCGGCCGGGTCCTGCACATCACGACGACCGGCGAGGACTAACCAACTCCTGCTCCGCCCGAGCCTCGGGGGCCAAAACAGCCCCGCCCTGCCAAGTGTTGCAGGTAAAACAGCAGCGGCTTGCCGAGTGTTGTACTCAAGTTAGCTGCCTTCCGCCGCCGCCGCGGCTGCCGGCGCCGAGACGAAAACAGTTGCCTCAACGACGAACCCCCAACCCATTCGCAAGACGGCACTTTTTTTTCAGCTGCCCCCGACATATATTAAGCATGCCGGTTCGCCGGCTATGGCGATAAACGCGACCGTAATAAGCCATTCGGACCCGGGGGCGGTACCCGGCGCCTCCACCAAATGCCCGTCGCAAATTCCCGTGCCTTGGCACCGGAAGCGATCCAGCGGGCATCTGATGGGGGCGAAATAGGATCGACGAGGGTGTAAAGGGTTTAGCTTTTGCTCGGCATGGTACCGCCGTCATCGGGCCACCAGAGTAGTTGCAAATGACAACTATGCTGAGGTTGCAGTCGCTGCGTAATGCAGTGCCTGTGCCTAAACTCAAGCCCTTGCCCCTAGCAGGGTAAGGCGCGGTTCGGAGGGCACCGGGCAACAGAAGCCCTCCACTTCGACTTGACCGGCACCCCCGGGATCGTCGATGAGTGTATGGAGAGATTGGGTTTATGACCGAGCGGCCTTGGTTTATGACCGAAGTGACCGGAACCGGCGGGTTCCCACGAAGACGCGGGACAGAATGACGAGCGAGTCCAAGATCGACTACGAGGTGCTGTCCCAGGAAGCCATGCGCGGCCTTGTTCGCACGGTTCTGCAGCGCACTGCCAAAACCGGGCTCCCCGGCGAGCACCATTTTTACATCTCGTTCGATACCAATTCCACGGGCGTCTCGATCTCGAAGCGCCTGCGCGAGAAATATCCAAACGAGATGACGATTGTGCTGCAGCACCGCTTCTGGGATTTGTCCGTCGGCGAAGAGCGCTTCGAAGTGAAGCTGACCTTCGACGGCATCCCTGAGCGGGTCGTCGTGCCGTTCGCCGCCATCAAGGTGTTTTTCGACCCTTCGGTCCGCTACGGCCTGCAGTTCGAGGACCCCGAGTTTAACGCCGATGCGGTCGACCTGTCGGTATCCTCGCTCGACCAGAATTTCGCGGAACCCGATCACGGCCTGCGTTCAGGGCCGTTCCCCGGCGAGCCTGCCACCATTTCGCATCTGGCGCGCCGCAACGGCGAACCCCTCGAAGACCACCAGTCGGAAATCCCCCACCCCGCCGACAGGTCCGAAGAGCCTGCCGAAACGGCGAACCAGGCCGATAACGAATCGGAAGCCGAACCCGCCGGCGCCGAAATCGTCAGCCTCGACGCCTTCCGCAAGAAGTAGCGCCGATCGAGCGCTCAACCCATCAAGATCGCCAGCCAAGCGCTTACGATGTGTTCCCGCGATATCAAGTTGGGCCCCCTCGGGCTTAGACCCGTCCGCCGAGCAACTCGACAGCGACCATCACAAGACCGGTAACGCTGATACCCCAGGCGACGGAGCGCAGCACCGGCACGCCTCCAAGATAGAAGCCTGCAAAAGCCAGCCTGCCGATCACGTAGATCGCCGAGCCCCAAACGGTCGCAGCCGTTGAAACCTGAAGGAAACTGGCGATCAGCGCCATCGGAACGAACAGCGCCATGCTTTCGAGATGGTTGGCGATTGTCCGTTGAGCCCTCGCCTGCATGACCGATGGCATCCGCGCGGCATCCCGGCTGCCCAATCCCCATGAAAATCCATGTGTTATGGGCACCAGCGCACCCTGATACATGAGCAAGACGAACAAAATGGCCGTCGTGGCCAGCACCATCTGCAATTCGTAAGGCATACTAAAACCTCCACTTTCGATACTAACTACATTTTTTATAGTTAATAGCAAAACTGAACGAAAAACACTAGAATGTCCAGATGGAAAAGGATCAGCAGTACTGCCCAATTGCCCGGACGGCGATCATCATCGGCTCCCGGTGGACCGCGCAGATCGTGCGCGAGTTGATCGATCACGGACCGCGGCGTTTCCAGGACTTCGCCGATGCGATCGAAGGGATCGGACCGACAACCCTGTCAAGCCGCCTGAAGATGCTCGAGGAAGCCGGCATCGTCGAACGCCACTTCTACGACGAGCACCCTCCCCGTGCGCATTACGTCCTGACTGAAAAAGGGCACCGCATGAAGGACATCATCGGTGCCATGCGGAACTGGGGTAATTTGTATCGCTGACGCCTGCCACTTCTTCATCGGCCTGCGCCTGCACCCCGGCAACTACGACCAAAGCTGGACCTCCGGACTGTGGCGCACGATGCTTGTGTGGGTTTATGACTGTGCCCAACCCAAAACAAGCCGCGCGAGGGCACCTATGACCGCCAAAAACACCCGCACCGAGACCGACACCTTCGGACCCGTAGAAGTCGCCGCCGACAGATACTGGGGCGCGCAGGCGCAACGCTCGCTCGGCAACTTCAAGATCGGCTGGGAAAAGCAGCCCGCCCCGATTATCCGGGCGCTCGGCATCGTCAAGCGCGCGGCCGCCGAAACCAACATGGCCCTTGGCAAGCTCGACGCAAAGCTCGGCGAAACGATCGTCAAGGCCGCCCAGGAGGTAATCGAGGGTAAGCTCGACGACCACTTCCCCCTCGTCGTCTGGCAGACCGGCTCCGGCACCCAGTCCAACATGAACGCCAACGAGGTGATCTCGAACCGTGCGATTGAGATGCTCGGCGGCGAAATGGGCTCCAAGTCGCCGGTCCACCCCAACGACCATTGCAACATGAGCCAGTCCTCGAACGACACCTTTCCGACCGCCATGCACATCGCCTGCGCCGAGGAAATCCATCATCGTCTCCTTCCCGCGCTACAGAAACTGCGCAACGCGCTGAACGACAAGGCGCAGGCCTGGAAGGACATTATCAAGATCGGCCGCACCCACACCCAGGACGCGACGCCGCTCACCCTCGGCCAGGAATTTTCCGGCTACGCCCGGCAGCTCGACAACGGCATCGAGCGCATCGAGATGACGCTGCCGAAGTTGATGGAACTCGCCCAGGGCGGCACCGCCGTCGGCACCGGCCTCGCAGCCCCCGTCGGTTTCGCGGAACGGGTGGCCGAACACATCGCCAGCATCACCGGGCTCCCCTTCACGAGCGCGCCCAACAAGTTCGAGGCGCTCGCCGCCCACGACGCGATGGTCATGACCCACGGCGCGATTCACACCGTCGCCATGAGCTGCTTCAAGATCGCCAACGACATCCGCTTCCTCGGCTCCGGCCCGCGCTCCGGCCTCGGTGAACTGGCGCTCCCGGAAAACGAACCCGGCTCCTCCATCATGCCGGGCAAGGTCAACCCGACCCAGTGCGAAGCCATGACCCAGGTCTGCGCCCACATCCACGGCAACAACGCCGGGCTGTCGTTCGCCGGCAGCCAGGGTCACTTCGAACTCAACGTCTACAATCCGATGATGGCCTATAACTTCCTGCAGTCCGTGCGTCTCCTCGCCGACGCCGCCAACTCGTTCACCGACAACTGCGTCGTCGGCATCGAACCGCGCCTTGAGAACATCGAGGCCGGCCTCAGGAACTCGCTGATGCTGGTGACGCCGCTGAAGGAAAAATACGGCTACGACCGCGCCGCCAAAATCGCCAAGACCGCCCACAAGAACGGCACGACCCTACGCGAGGAAGCCATCGCCGACGGCGTTCCCGCCGAAGACTTCGACGCAATCGTACGCCCCGAAAAAATGATCTCGCCAGGGTAGGGGCAGGCGTAGGGGTCGCGAGCGGGAGATCCCAGAAGAAGAGATTGCTGGAAGCTCATCACGACACACTCAAGTGCGATGATGATATCCGGAGCTGAGGCTAGTCCAGTCGAAGAGCAGGTAGGCGGAATCGACGCGAATGACCCGGAGTGACGCAGCGATGCACGCTCCACCTTCTCCCGTTCGTACGGAGAGAAGGTCGCGATGAGGGGCAGCGCCGGTGCCCTACCAGTTCGCACGCCCGTCGCGACGGGCCAATAAGCGGTCATTTATGACCTGAGCCGGCGCGTGCGGAAAGTGCCCCAGCCGCTCGACACCAAAGCTCTCACAAGCGCAAACGACGCACTTTCGTGAGGGCGAGGATTGCCGCCATTAGCGATGCGCTTCAGCTGTTGCGCGTACCAAGAGATTTCCATGATCCCCATGCGGTCGATCTTGGTGATACCCGTCTTCATCGGGCGCACGCGCTGTTGGCTGTCCTGCCCTCGGAGCAATGCTGCAGGCGCCTCGGGATCGATTGCCAATAGCCGCGCCAAACCAATGATATCGAGCGCACCTGAACGCAAAACTGCGTCCATACCTGCGGCTGTGCGGAAGCCGCCAGTCACCATCAACGGCGCAGTCACCAAGCCACGCACCATTTCGGCGAACTCAAGGAAGTAGGCTTCGTGCGTTGCAGAGGATGCCTTTTGCGGCTTGGTGACAACACCGCTCATGGCTGGGGCTTCATATGTCCCGCCCGAAATCTCGATCAAATCGACGCCTGCTTCTGCGAGGGCAACGATGTTCCGCTCGGGCGTCTATCTTGAAACTCCAAACCTGCCTGCAACGAACGGATATGAAGCATCAGCTACCGTGCAGGAACTCGGCCCCGGCGTGAGCGGATTCGCATGCGAGAGTGTGGGATATCCGGTGCGGGCGTCGACGCGCTGACCGAGGCGGCCGGCATGACCCACGGTAGCCTTTACAGTCAGTTTGGCTCCAAGGAGCGGCTTGTCGAAGAAGCGCTGGAACACGTGAACAGCGGCAATGCGATGAAGAAGCGCTGGCGGCAGTCGCCTCGTTAGTCGGCGCCCTCGTGCTTGCCAGGGCGGTAGACGATCCAAAACTGTCGGATGATATTCTTCGCGCCACTAAGATCGGTCTGGAGAGATAGTCACCGCCGGGAGAGCGATATCAAAAAACGCTGCGCAGTACTTCTTCCGCCTCGGGTCATTTGCGTCGCTGTACGACTGTCAGTGGGAGCAATTGTGAACGACCGGACAGACTCCTGACACTTCAGACCGACAGCGAGCTTCACGAAGTTTGCTGCTCACGCCACGAAGCAGGAGAAAACCCAACATGGCGTTTGAAGGCCCGGCTGAATGCTTCCTCCGATTCATAGCCGATCATATGTGCCACCTGAGCGATCGACTTTGACGTCTCGCGAAACTGGATCTTCGCGGTTTCCATGCGCCAGGCCGTCAGGTAGCGGCTTGGCGGGACACCGATGAGCGTCGTAAACCGCTGCAGGAAGGAACTGCGCGACATGCCGACCGCGCTGGCCAGCGCTTCGGCGGTCCATGAAGTTGCGATGTCCTCGTGCAAGAGCGCCATCGCCCGGCCGATCCGTGGGTCCTTGAGTGCCTTGAGCCAGCCCGTGTGCGGTTCGCCCTGCTGTGTCGCATATCGCCGGATCGCCTCCACAAGCAAAAGCTCAGATAAACGCGACAGCACTTCCGACGCGGCCAGCCGCCCCTCGATAAGCTCTCGCGCGGCGAACGCCATCGAGGCCTCGATCAGGTTGCGCGAGGTCGCTTCCCGGATGTCGATCGTCAGAAGATGCGGCAAAGAACCGATGAGAGGATTGTAGAAGTCCTCGCAGCCGAGGAAGCCGCAGACCATGCGGACCGGTTCCCCGCCGCCGCCAAAATTGATTTCTGCCAATCCACCACCTGGCGAAGGTTGGACAAGGTGGTGACCGTCGAGGGGGATGAGACCGGGACCGCTCGACAGGACGTGAAAGTCGTTTCGTGGCAGCAGCACAAGTTCGCCCGCGACCACTTCTATCGCTGGCGCGCCTTGGACCGACACCAGCACCCGGCCCTCGATCAGGAAATGATAGGCGATCATCTGCGCCGGCTTCGACAGGATCGGCCGGCAATCCTCGGAGGTTACGTGCGAACTCACCGCCCAGGGCGCAGAAAAGCGCGCGTCGAGGAAGACGCCCCCCTTGAGACGGACCGAGCGGAGGACCTCAGACAGCGGATCGGCCATGCCGGTCGCCTCCAGTTCTGGACGAACGATCAACTCATCAAGCCGCGCGATCATTCATAGCGCTTGCAACGGAAGTTAGGAGTGCTCCTGCAATCTGATGACCCTCACTGGCAGCATCGCGGGAAAGCCGCAGGCGAGGTCGAGGGTTGAAGTGCACAGCAACAAGCAACGGAGAACCTCGTCATGACTATCGTACTCGAGAAGCCCGACTACACCAGTATCAAGGCGACTCAGCAAGCCACTTGGGCTTCCGGCGACTACGCTGCGATTGGCACCACGCTGCAAATCGTCGGGGAAAGCCTTTGCGAAGCCGTCGACCTGTGCGCCGGCGAACGCGTTCTTGATGTCGCGGCTGGAAACGGAAATGCCACGCTCGCAGCTGCCAGGCGCTTTGCGGACGTGACGTCGACCGACTATGTCGGCCACCTCCTCGATCGTGCCAAGGAACGGGCGCAGGCGGAAAAGTTGCCCGTGACCTTCCAGCAGGCCGACGCCGAGGCGCTTCCCTTCGCCGATTCCAGCTTCGATGTCGTTCTGTCGACGTTCGGTGTGATGTTCACGCCCAATCAGGAGCAGGCGACGGCCGAACTGCTCCGGGTCACACGCATCGGCGGGCGGATCGGCCTTGCGAACTGGACGCCCGACGGCTTCATCGGCAAACTGTTCAAAGTAATCGGCCGGCACGTAGCCCCGCCTTCGGGCATCAAGTCCCCGCTGCTGTGGGGAACGCAGGAACGGCTCGCCGAACTGTTCGCTGGCCACCAGCAGTCGGTATCGAGGCAGTTCTTCCAGTTCCGCTACCAATCCGCGGCGCACTGGCTCGATATGTTCAAGACCTACTACGGGCCGACGCATAGGGCGTTCGCTTCGTTGGATGCGACACGGCAGGCCGTCATGCAGGCGGAGATTCTCGAACTGTTGGAAAGTTCGAACCGCGGGGCCAAAGGTAATCTGATCGTACCAAGCGAGTATCTTGAGGTCGTGATCACAAAGCGTTGATCAAATCGCACGTGATGACGGCAGGCTCGCTCCTCGTGCGCGCGCCTGCCAAACCTGCAACCCTTGGCGAGCACGGGCAACGGCTGGCGCAATCCGGCCTCCCAGCCACTCCCGGCATCCGGAGTGTTTGATGAACACTGTACGCGAACACTATGAGCGTGTCCTCGCGCGCCACTACACCTGGATGAACGGCAAGCCGTTCAGCGAAATTGTAGGAGAGCAACGAGCATTGCTCGGCGCGGCTGGAGTCAATTCGCCAGGCCGGTGCGTCGATCTTGGGTCCGGACCAGCACCAATAGGTACCGGGGTCTCCCTTCGCACCCGACCTTGCACCTCAGCTCGCCTCCGCTAAGCTCCCCCGCGAACCGCCGATGCTCGCTCGGCCCCTTAACGCAAGCCTTTGGAGCACCGCCCATGAGCCATACGACCCGTGTTTTCCTCGCCGGCCTTCTCGCCCTCCTCCCGATCGCTTTAACGGCCTTCGTCGTGGCATGGCTGGCCGCGCTGCTGAACGAATACGTCGGCCCCGGCAGCTGGCTTGGCCGGCAGCTATCGGCGATCGGCATGAGCATCAACGAAACTTCGCCCGCGCCCTATGTCTTCGGCATCGTCATCCTGCTGGTTACGATCTACGCGTTGGGACTGTTGCTGGAAACCAGGATCGGCCCCTGGTTCGTCTCGCTGCTGGAAGGCACCCTCGCCAGAATCCCCGTCGTCTCCAAGCTGTACGGCCTGACCAAGCGCTTCACTTCTCTGCTCGACCAGAAAGGCGATACCGACGTCGCCAACATGAGTGCGGTCTGGTGCTTCTTCGGCGGCGAACCGGGTGCGGCCGTGCTCGCGCTGCTGCCCACAAGCCAGCCAGTGATGATCGGCAGCGAGGCTTATCTCGGGGTGCTCATCCCCTCGGCCCCTGTTCCGGTCGGCGGAGCCCTTGTTTATGTTCCACAAAGCTGGATCAAGCCCGCCGCCGGCGGCGTCGAGAACCTCATGAGCGTCTATGTCTCGATGGGCGTTACGCCGCCGGCTTCGATTGCCGCCGCAGTAAATGACACTTGAGCCGCCGGCATCGGCTGCCCGAATCCAACCTGAGAAGTTGCATTCCCGGCTGAGCCCGATAGAGAAACGGTCCTATTCCAGCACGCCAATTTACGTGTTCGAAACCAGTGGGCCGTTCTAGTTTTTTCCATTCCCTTGCCAATACCCGCTATCTAAGTCCACCACGCCAGGGAAAACCCGGGACAAACGCCGTCAAAACAAATAAATTTTTTCGCAAAGGTAAATGCAAGTTCGTTTAAAAAAACGAATTCGAAACGATGCGAATGACGCAGGGAATTCGGCGACGGGAAATTGTTAATCCCTGAAATGGCCGTCTCCAGGCCTTCCAGGAGCAACGTAAAACAAGATCGGTATTTTATGAAATTTACTTCGATCTGGCCGTCCGGAGATCGGGACAATTTGATATGAATC
>Ga0209347_1001310_pt1 | contig 42460 bp, 43 predicted proteins | sample AutmiccommuBRH23_FD_187382 | JGI IMG/M metagenome (GOLD analysis project Ga0209347, IMG submission 187382) | Deep subsurface microbial communities from Mt. Terri, Switzerland - Autotrophic microbial communities BRH/23 (SPAdes) (version 2) | ecosystem: Environmental > Aquatic > Deep subsurface >... | reverse complement strand
CAAGTGTTTTGTCTGATCGCTCATACCTAATCTCGATTTCGCGGACGCGAAAAACGCGCCCTGGTACTGCCAAAGCCCGCACGCAGCGGGCTGATGATCGGCGGTAGTTTTCCTACCAGTCCGAACGTTGAAGGCGGTACGTGCCCGGAAGATTGTTTTCGAAGTGGCTCAATTTCCTTTCAGCCTCGTCCTGGTCATCCGCTCGATCAATAGCGAGCCAATCACCATTAAGCTGACGCTCTTCAACGAACCACACCGGGTAGAGCGCGTCCTCTGCTGCTGTTTTGTCTGTCATGCCGTGTGCTCCTGTTTTCCTCGATCTTTAGGACATGCCGCGCCTACCACCAAATTCTGATGTGAGGACGGCGGTCGAATTCTTCCTCAGTCAATCCATAGCCAAGGGCCTTTAGTTCGGCAATAGCTTCCTCGAAAGCAGCAGGGTTGAACCCGTAATTCACCGGAACAAAAACAGATACTGCACCCTGCTCGGCACCTTTCCGTATTTTGGCGGCTACGTGGTCAAGTACCGTTTGCTTGGCCGAGGTGTGTTTGCCGCCCAGTCGGCGGGCTTCATCAGGTGTAAGCATGGATTTCCTATGCCTCAAGAGTCAGGATTAGACGTGGATCGAGGTCGATCCTGAGAGAGTCGGCGGGCCTCCTGAACAGCATATCAGCAGGCCCGGCGCGGTGTTCACGGAAAATCCGATTCCACACGCCGATTCAGCCTGCTCCAAGGGGCGTTACACACAGAAAACCGAATAGCCCAAAATTCTCTTGGTCAACGACCTGGTCGATCGTGGCCGTCAACTGGGTGAACAACTCGCCTGCCGGTGTTTGGTGGGCATACATTCTGGCTCCCTGCGTTTGGATTCGATGGAGGCGTAGTGCGGAGACCCAACTTCTCACCCGAGCGCGTGAAGGCTGGCCAGCGCGGCGAACCATGCGAAATCATGTCGATTTCGCATGCGACCAATCAATCGGCAGCGCGCCGCTGCCATAGCTAACCAGCTGCAGTGATTGTCACAGCGTAGGTGCGCCGAGTAGCATTTTAAAGACTGCAGATCATCGAAAAACCATCTTACGATCAATAGGAAGACCCATGAGCTTAGTTCAGGAATATCGCGCTACTGAGGACGCCATCAAGGAACTGCAGCAGCGCCTGGCTGGTATGAAGGAAAGCGAGGGGTTGAAGAAGGAGTTGGAGTTTGAGGAAAAGCTCAAGGCCCTGATGAGTGAACACGGGAAGAACCTCCGCGACATCATCGTCCTCCTCGACCCCAGCTCGTTGCCTAAGCCAGCCCCAAAAGCCAAAGCATCCCGCGCCCCAAGAGAGCCCAAGACGTTTAAGAATCCCCACAGTGGCGAGGTGGTCACAACTAAGGGCGGAAACAATAAAACGTTGAAACTATGGAAGGCCGAGTATGGCGCGGACGTGGTTAACGGCTGGGTAGTTTAGAGATTTGGTAGGAAGCCAGGCGAGACCTGGCTTATTAGGCCCACTGCGCAAAACAGACTGATTCAGCCCACCGGCACGAGCGTTTCACCCTACTGCATAGGCCAGCGTACGCTCGTGTTCCCGCCCGTAATAGTCGCATCCTGCTGCCTCTTCCCTGCGCCAGTAAGCGATCGTCTCATCAACCGACTCACGGTCGTGATACCCCAACTGGTCAACATCGGACTGCTTCCAGTCGTCAAAGGTTTGCTCTTGCAGCTTACGAGCAACCTCAACCTCGGGCATGTTGGGATCAAAGAGTTCCTCGTGGGGAATCGCGGGGTTGAACCAGGTGTCTGGATCATAGCCCCGGGGAAGATTCTTAAGCTGCCACCATCCGCGATATGAGGTACGTGACCGCCGCGCACAGTCCTCCCGGTACGCCTTCTCATCCTCGCATGTCCAGCGAGATCGCAGCATCTGGCTTCTCCGGAGTTCATCCCTATCGTGGAAAAAAGCCTCGTGCACGATTGGGTCATCAACGGCGCGGTCGTAGAACTCACAGCCGACGTTCAGTTGATCCCATCGCATGGCGGCCCGCACGACCGAAACCTTCGATGGGCCAAAGATCCATTCGTACTCCCTGAGGAACGTGGGCTTCGCCGTGGCGACTCCTTCACAAGCAAAGCCGAACTGGCCCCGATGCTCTGCCCAGAAGCGCTCTAACTCAGCCAGAGTCGGTAGAACCACGAACATCGTGCCCTCAGCCATCAAGACTCGCTCAGGCAGCTTGAGATCTACTGGAAGGAGATTTTGGTTCTTCTTCATGCACAACACCCGATCTGTTAGAAGGCAGGTGCTACGCCTGTGCGCGAGCTACCTGATCGACTGCGGCAGATTTGCATAGTAGAAAATGCCCTGCATCCCAAAACGGTGTACGGAATTTCGTCACCGATCACCGCGACGGCCCGGCGATCGAGTGGCTCAGGATGGCTGATTGAAGAGAGCCCGCTGGAATCATCAGCAACCTACGACTCCGTTCTGAACAACTCCGTCGACATCGAGGTAAGTGTCGTCGCCGAGCGGCCGGCACTGCCCGCCGCCCGGTTTGGAAACCAATAGGCCCTCCTTCGCGCCCGCGTGATGGCGACGTACGCGAGGCGAAGCGCTTCACCCTCCTCGACAGTGTCAGCTGGCGTCACATCGCCGCCAGCGCAGAAACCGGCAAGCCGATAAAGCTGATTTCTGTACCACCGGGAGGCGCCGGCGGCTGGATCACCAACGAGGATCACGACGTCGGCCTCCAGCGCTTTGGCTTTTCGGAAGGGCCTGACGCGGATTTTCTGGCCTCCAGCCGCCCTCTCCTCTCGGATCAGGTCACCTATCGAGCCGTCGACCCACGCACGGTCCTGGTCGTCATTGATGAGCACCAGCACCTTACGGTTGTCTTTGAATGCATCCAGGCACAGCGACAACAGAATCGCGGGTTCCATTTCGAGCATCATCACAGGCGCAGGATCTCGTGCCGCGCGCGCAGCTGCCTTCGTCGCTCTCCCCCACGCGGTCGACTGGTTGCGCATGAGGTTCTGCCCAGCATCGACAAGCAGTTGATGGGAGCGGAATGACTCCATGAGTTGAATATGAATCCCGCCGCTCGATGAGGTGAACAATTCCTCCACATCGGTGAGGAGTTTCGGCGAAGTGCCGAAGGTTCCATAGACCCACTGGCAAACGTCGCCGGCAGCCGTCAACGTTGCGCATAGATGACTGGTGACATCTTGAGAAGCATCCCGTCGGCGCAGTTCGGAGAACACCCCGCGTAACCAGTTCCCAACCGGTACGGGGTGGTCCTCAGCATTATCTACAAGCACGTGCCGGTACTGCCCTAATACGGCCATTGGCACGTACCTGAGGGTTTCAGCGTGGCGGTCGCTTAAAAGATCGAAGAGTCGCCCGTAGGGGAAGCTTGGCGGGTCCAACAGCGCAAGGCTCCGCTCAAGGACCTGCCAGAAGATGGCCAATGACTCAAAGAAAGCCGCATCGGGATCATTCGCGAGAAAGTTGAGGCGCCCCGGAACAGTAGCAACCTCCAAACCGAGGGTATCGATCAGTGTTGCCGCCTCGTTGTACAGCACCAGCAACGGGAGACTGCATGACCCACCGAGTGAATACTCGAACGCCGGCGGCGTTGTGGCGATCGCCTTGAGCGCCTCTACCAGCGCCCTGGCCTCATGGTACGAGTCGAGATGGATTAGCGGCTCGCCGAAGTAGCTTTGGAGCAGTGTTCGCTTGATGGCCACCTCTTTATAGGTTTCGAGGCCTTCCGTGGGTGACCGTCGAGTGTATCGATCTTCGCTGCGATCGAAGCCAAGAACGACATGCATGTTGAGTTGTGGAACGTAGCCGCTGCAGCTGTACACCCGCCCCCGCAATGAAAATTGCTTCCGAGCAGCCTGGATACCCTCGAGGGGCCACATGCCGGCGTTCGTCCACAAAGCCTCCACCGTGTCGCAGAGTTCACCATCCACGTCTGAGAGCTTCCACGCCAGCGGAGCACGCTTCACGACCTCTGGATGATCAACTGGCAAGGACCGCACCCGTAGCGATGCGGCGAACATTGCCCGGACAAGCTCTGCAAACCGCTTGTTGCTCCGGTAGAGCGTGTTAAAGCACTTCTCCATCTCCATCCGCTGTCGATCCGTCAAAGCAGAATCGAAGGGCCTACCGTCATCGAGCGCGCTTAAGTGGGCGTCGCTTAGCACCTCGAAGGGCATGCTGCCGGCGAGGCCCGCGACAGAGCGAATCTGCTCTATCACCGCTGAGCGAGCGGTCTTCACAACCCCGAGGGCTGCCTCCAGGCTGATTTCCCGCTTCCAGGCTTCAAGGATGCGCTGCAGTTCAATCGCCGTGTCCTGCCGCGATTCCCGACTGAGGGTCAGGATTGTTATCTCGGTCAGAGGTACGTGCAGGTACAGATGCAAGTAAATGACCCGAAGTAACAGCGTCAACGTCTTGCCTGTGCCGGCCGCACCAACAATGCTCGTCGTCGCGCTGCCGGAGAAGACACCCTTCCACTGGTCGGCGGTAGGCTGCTGGTCGGGTGCGAGATAGCGGCCGGCGTCCGCTCGCATTTTGCTCTTCGACTCCGCTGTCGCATTCAAGCGCTGCAGACCAAAGATCATCGAGTCGCGCTGCGGAACACTCGCGAGATGATCAGACCGGTATTCCAGAGTGATACGTACGGCCTGAGGCTCGTTAGGTCGCTGGGCCGCAATCTCATTGAGGGCGCTCTTATGACCCTCCTCCCACGATCCTGGATGCCTTCCACCGAGGAGGTCCAATCCAGCCGCCAGCAGGTCGGCGGCTACCTTCTTGTGGTATGGCAAATCATCGTTCGATGTTGGGGGCTGCATAGAGATTGTCACAACAGGAATGTCCTACGGTCGCCGGCACGAGATGGTCGATTCTCGCCGGCAGCTCACATGACCGCACCCCAAACTACCCCCGTGAAATTCCGAGCCTGGTTTTGGCTAACAGCCGAGCTCGATTCTGGATATCGTCATCCCCTGCTTCTGATCCCCGCTCCGGTTCGCCGGAGCGCGGGTAGTTTTCCTGCATGGCGTTAGGGTCTTCGCGTCACGCGCGATCAGCGGATAAAGCCCTTCTCGAGTTCGGAGTTCTTATGCTGCCCATCCCTGGTGAACTGATGCGTTTCCGAGAGCGATTGATCCGCAAGCTCCAGGATCTGGGTACCACTACGAATGCGGAGGCCGGGGCTCTAATTGCAGCATTCGATACGACCGAGTCCCCCGTCTACCTGGTAGTCAAAGGCACCGTCTCGATCGAGGTTGTGGATCTTGAGGAAGCCAACGAAGTTACCGTCACACACATCGGCCCCTATGGCGTGTTCGGATTCCCGGGCGGTCGCTCAGGCCCAGTACCACGGCGCCTGAGAATCAAGGCGATTGCTAAGAATCGATGCACCGTTGTCGAGCTGCAGCAGCCTCAGCTGCTTCAGCTTGCCGCGGGCGATCCCGACCTCATGATCGAGATGGTCAACGGGCTGTCCCAATTCGCGATGACGGTCGTAGACAAGGTGGCTCAGTTTGCCTTCTACAGCGCCCGCGGGCGGATCTCAAACGCACTGGTTGAGCTTTGCGAGCTACCTGATGCGATGACTCACCCCAGCGGTTTTCTGCTGAAAAACTCGCGGGTTGAAATTGCCAAACTCGTCGGCTGCACCAGGGAAATGGTAGGGCGCGTGATGAAGGACCTGAACGATGAAGGCCTGATAACAATTGTCGGCCGGGCCACCATTGTTCACCGGTCGACGACTGCCTGATCAGATCAGCGCTGCTCTACTGCCGGTAGCGCCTTTACCTGCAATTTCCCGCCCGGCGATACCGCGCTGCAACCGCCTCCTCTTCAGAGGCAAAGACCTCCAGATTGCGCGCCGACACCCGCCCATACGACGGGCATCCCTGCGGCAGATGGTAGATACCCGAGCTACGGTTTGCGTGCACCGGGGCTGGAGAACGGCTCGCACCAGATCGGCTGTCATTCGCCGGCTGGGTTCGTTCGATCGGCGCACCCACGCGCACAACTTTCTGTTGGGGTATCAGCTGAACGCCTGGCGGCAGACGGCCACGTCCCAGCTGAACGAAAATAGGCGCGTGATCCGATACGTAGGCCCGCGCCTGGGAGTGGGACAATCCCAGCATTGAGGGATAGTTCACCACCCCAGCCGCGGTAATGGTCAGCTTGCTGTCCTGGGCCACGAAAATATTGTCGAAGAGATTGGCGAACTTTCCCGACGTGTGTGAAAGCGTACTGGCCCCGGATGTCACGAGAGGCCGAGCGTAGCGACGCAGCGGCGCGAAACCGGCGTGGCTGGGCGGCATATTGAAGTCCCCTGCCAGCAGCAGCTCCTCGCCTGGATAAACCTCCTTAAGCCAGGCCCAGTAAGCGGCAAGCTCCGCTATTTCCGGTATCCGGTCTGACTCACGTTTGCCGTAAAGGATGTGGACATTGGCGATAGCGAAGGTTGCGCCAGCGGCAGTCCTAAATTTCGCCGAGAAAGGCTCCCGGATGAAAACGTTCTTCCTATCGAGGTAGAGCACAGCTCCTTCGTCATAGGTCACGGCGCTATCCCTGGTTAGGAACGCGTACGTCTCCCGGTAGCGGGTGCTCCCGACAGGGCTCGAAACGATCACACTCCACGCTTCGCCGGTCCGCGCTTCGACCGCAGTCTCTACACGCTCGATGCCGGTCTGATTCATCACCTCCTGAATTGCCAGCAAGTCCACCGTTGCCGCAATCGCGGCGATCGCCTCGTAGGAGGTTTCCCCTTGCCCCAATCGCATCAAGTTCCAGGTTCCGAGCCGGATGTCTGCTGCTACGGCAACACTCTGGAAAAGGCCAGCGATAACAAGCACGGTGGCTGCTGCAAACCCCCTAACCATCTACGAACACCTCTAATTTAAACAACTGTTTCCTCCGCGGTACCGTTAGCCATTTTCTTCAGCACTCGAGCCAATTCTTGAAATAACAATGAATTCCTAGTCGCTGCTATAAACAGATCGGCCTCTTTGGATTCGGGAAACAACCTCAGGTGTCAGCATCTCCATCGGCAAAGAAATGCCATGATTTAAGATGGATAGCTCTCTTGCCCCGGCGCTGTGCCAGTCATTCATTCGTTTCAGAGCAAATTCCAAACGCGGGACGGGCCATTCCAAACAGCGGGCCACAGTTCCGCCAAACGGCTTCCCGTACACGACAAAGCCTGGGGTATCCTTCGAATCCATATCTGCAGGGTTGGCGGCTCGTCCCAATTTGGTTGTACCTTCAAACCATGCCTTGATCCATCTACAGTAATATTCTGCTTGCCTATCCTCCATGCCGAGGAGCGGCCACGCTTCATATCGGATCACCGTCGCATCATGGCGATCGACCCGTAGGGTTTGATCATCATCGGGCGTTCCTGTTTTGCACCAAACCCGATAGCAAAATGGAGGGTCATATTTCCCGGGCGAATAGGATCGCCAGTGTGCATAAATCGTTGTCCTATGCTCTTCCCAGCCAATAAGATTGTTCTTCACTAGCTTTTGCGCCAGTTCAAGCACGACTCCCGGCTCATGATGCCCATATGCAAAAAAGGGCTCGAAAGTTTCGTCAAAGACTCCCCACCCAAAGTCCTCAAGTTGTATCCCGTCTACCACTTTCGGCTCTGTAACGAATGGCAGCGGTCCGGCATATTTGCCGACTAGATCGAGCTTTCGAAGCTCAGCCATGCATGCCTCACAATCGACGGCCCCATCTGCATGGGCAAGGCTGGAGAGCTTTAGTACATCGAAGTCATCGAGACTGAGCCCGCAGAGGGTGCCATCGGTTTGATGAGATGCCGCGTGGGACAGGCCTGGCGTCCCATCCTCTAGTTCTGTTCCGATCAGTGAATATTGGAGAATCAAAGCGCGCTCCTCGCTGATGCGCCTGCTGCACAAGCAGACTTGGCTCGCCGCTGGAGCTTTCTCAAACATTCCTGAGCGTCTCGTAACTCCCGCTTCGCGACTGAGCGCTTACCCATCTTGATATCAAGCATGTGCTCGGCCACTCGGGCTGCGAGGGCTGCGGCCTCGGCATGGCCATAGCTCCACGCCTTGCGCAGCTCCGCGAGCGCTGCATCGAACTCGTAGGCTTCGGTGTACAGCTCGCCTAGCGAGAACGAGGCCTCGATGTCGCCGGCAGCAGAAGCGGAGCGAAGGTGCGCCAGCGCCTCTGGCTTGCGGGATGCCGTGTCGAAGATCAATTTAGCCAGGTCAGTCTGGGCAATCGGGTACCCGAAGGCGGCCGAGACCCTGAGCAAGCGCTCGCCCTCCCCCACGTCTCCGCCATCAATCGCCTCGTGAGCTAGGTAATAGGCGCTAAACGGATGGCGCTCTCCGATCCTTCGGTACAGCTCAGTCGCTTTGGCTATTGTGCTTTCCGAGCCCTCAAAGCAGCGCGCGAGCCCGATCCCGGCCGCCAGCACGCCATCATCCAACGCGCGCTCAAGCAGCTCGATTGCTTCCCTACGCTTGTGATCCTCTTTAGGAAGCTCCCACAGGAAGCTCAGCATCACCTCGCTCGCCCATAGCATCAGCGCTTCAGAGTCGCCGGCCGGCAACGTGTCGAGCTTCTGCCTCCAGAGCTGCCCAACCAAACGCAACTCTCTTGTTTCATAGTCCTCGCTCAGGATGTGACCTGACGCGGTGTCCAAAGCCATGTTGCCCAGCAGACCGATCGGGAGGATGCGGTTGAAGGCAACTCCGTTGATCCGCTGGCCAAGTTGCCAAGAGCTGTGGAGCGCACCCTCGATGCAACGTAGGCGAAGCGCCGTAGATACCAGGGCCAGGTCTTCGGCAGCTAGCGACGGTGGCTTAGGCTCGAGCCGTGCGAGCACCGCTCCCCACCCGCCCTCCACGCCAACCCCCTTGGTTGATATGCCGAAACGGTTGATCGAATCGCTGCCGCGCTTCAAGTCTCCACCGAGTGGGGTTAAGCGCAGACTCCGGCCATGCAGCAGATAATTCTGGGCGTGCAGATCAGCAACGTTGAAGCAAGCGGTATAGACCGGTACGGAAGATCCGGAGACAAGCGAAAGCGCAGTCGTGACCATATCCATCTCGGTCGGCTCCGACGCTTCCGTCGCGGGATGAATCCAGAGCGCCATATCGATGGACTCGCCGCCAGAGCTGCGCACCGCAGCATGCGTTACGCACGTGCATGTAGGCATCCCAAGTGCTTCGGCTACCGGATAGAAAGAAGTGAGGGCCTCCTCTTCGGAGCAGAGAACAATCTCAACGCGCCCTGGCGCACCCAGCATGTCACCCGCGAAGCTCACCCAGGCGGACCGATCCAAGCGTGTCATTGGGTCTGTGCCGAGGATCAACACCCGAAGCGGCCGGCCAAGACTCAGCAAACCTGTGCGCTCAATCATCGTGGCCACCAGCGCAGCAGGCGCGACCATCGACGCAGCGTTGTCGACATTGAGCCGAACCGTGGTCTGGATCTGTTCCTCTCGCATCCGCGCAGAAACATGCTTGATCCAGGACGACGTTAAGCCCTTCAGATTCTTCGAACGTGCGAATGCGTCGGCAAGGGACAATTTCGTTACCTCATTATGGGTTTGCCGGGCAGTGTAACGGCGCGATACTCCGCGGCGAGGTCAAAACCCCGGCTGGAAATACGGGGCCCGCCCGTTATCTTCTCAATTGCACAGACTTCGAGGCCGAGCCTATGAGCACGTCGATCATGAGCGCCGTTGAGCACGGCTATGCGCTCATCGCAGCGCTTAAGGAGTTGCGAGCATCTCTCGACGTGCGTCGTGACCAGCTGCGAGTGGACGCTGCTTACGGAATCGATATGCGCAGCAAAGATAAGGTGGAACCGAAGGCCGCCATTGAGATCGTGCAACTGGAAGGCGAGGCCGCCATTGAGGCCGTGATCAAAGGCTTGACGTCCGTCGCGCTGGAGCCCGAGCAACACGTTAAAGAGACGCTTCGCGTACCTGGTGCAGTTGGCCTTCCCTGGGATCTCTTAGAGGTTGTTGCTCAGACCAACGAAATGCGGAAGGGAATGCGTCAGGCGATGGAGTCACTTGGGGGCGAGATGGAGCGGCGGAAGGCTTGGAGAAACATCTTGCGGGCTGAAGGCCCCATCTCCGGCAAGCAAGCCCTTCGCCTCACCCAAGTGCTGATTAACCCGACCCGGCTTTCGTTCTTCTGGGCGACCGGGAGCTCGGTTAAGCGATATCAGGTTGCGGCCCTCAGAGCGGAACTGATTCAGCAACTGCCCGACCCAACGGATACGAGCACGCCGTACGACGTTTCAGCTGTTCCGCCCAAATCCGTGGAAATGACCCTGAAAACAGGCCTTAACCTCCTCGCGCGTCTCCCAATGGATGAGTATGTAGCAATCCAGCGGCCCGTAAGACCTCACATACGAGCCCGAGTTGACTTCATCGACCCCGCCGGGAATCCCGCGCTGTGGAAGTCGGTTCTAGCGCCTGTGCCCTTGGTTTACGACGTTGCTACCCCTCCTCCTTTCATCAAGCCGCTTGGGGACTACGAAGGGCTCGCGGAGCGTAACGTCCGATTCAGTCACGCCAAGCTAGATCCAGAGCCGTATTTTGGGCCGCTGAATGTGCACCGCTACCTCAAGAAAGCTGCTGAACAAAACGAATAACGAGCCGTCGCCCGGTCATCTCGACGCGCTCGGCACTAGAACGAACCAGAAGGCATAGAACCTGATGCACGCAACCGAAATCAGCACAAATTTGCGCCTTGCGAGCCTGACTAAGGATCTCGATTCCCTGGATGAGCGGTGCCGCTCCAACGCCTTTCGCGACATGCTGTCGCTTGCCGAAGAAGGAGATAGCGAAGCCATGTTTCAGGTTGCCAGATGCCTCCAGCAGGGTATCGGCGTGGAAGTAGACAGGGTCGTCGCGGATCGGTGGCTCCGCCGCTCCTGCGTCACATCACCAGCCTCGCGCCTCGGGCTTTACACCTACGGAATGCAGCACGTCATGCAACAACGACCCGATGCCGATCCGGTGAAAGGCATAACGTTTCTGGAACGGGCGGCAAGCCAGGGGTACGTCCGTGCCATTCTTGCGTTGGTCGACGTGGTTGAGAATGGGCGAACCGACCTAAAGCCTGATCTGCATCGCGCATATCGAATCCTGGCGAACTCTCTCGACAATTCCTCTGACGCACAGCTGCATGGCGCTTACACCCGCTTTGTCGAACGCCACACTCCCATTATCAATTTGCTGGATTCCTGACATGTACATAGAGCAGCGTGATCGACTGGTGGCTGAGCGGGCCCTCGGCCTGTCCAAGGAGCAGGCGAGCGCTATCGTTGCCCGCTGTTACGGTTATACGGCTCTCAACGACCAGACCGACTCTCTCAGTGCCCCGATTGATGGGCTTCAAAAGATCAAAGCACCGGATGAGATTCGGGCGCTGGATGACCGAGTTCTGCAGATGATGGAGTTTGTGCGGATGTCCCAGAACCTGGTCGCACCGAAGCTGCCTGCGGTTACCAACGGCATTCGGCAAGGCACCCTGATTGCGACTATGTGGGGCTTTCCCAACTTCGAGGCCCTTAAGGCCTATGCACGGGAGGACACCATCGATCCTGTCTCGACCGACCCGGCGGAGATGGCTCGGTTCAAACGCCGCACACGCTTCATCCCACCAAGCCAATACCTGCTTGGCCGGGATTACTCTGGCAACACCCTGATCATCCACACCAACGAGACAGAAACCTCACAGTGGATTGACCAAGAACTGTGCCTGAACGAACTGTCAGATCTTCAAGTCGCTGCAGTCCGCTGCCGCCCCGACGCTGACGACTACATCAACCGGTATAGCAGTGATCACACTGTTCTCCGCCAAGACCTGAGCGAAGAGCACAGCTCCTATCTCCTCGGGGCTCGGAAGGAAAGCGGTACCAGGCTGGCAATTTCTATAGTCCCGAAGCGCATCTACACGCTAGAGGAATTGGTCGCCTCGCATTACGCAGCTTTAAGCGAGAAATCACCGCGAGGCCGGGCGCTCATAATTGACCGCATTCCTCTAGCCACGGATGAGGGCTCGTTAGATGCCGGATGGAAACTTGCCCGGGACATCGGACTAAACGTCGTGATTGTGACCAGTTCGCCCAGTCCTGCAATATGGACCCAGTGTCGGTCGCGGCTCATCTTTGGCTTCGACCGAAGCCTTCCCTTATCCGACAATAGTGAAATGAACAGCGCCTTGATCTTCGCAACCCCATTTGTCGGGCTGAAGAGAAACAACCTGCAGCTGGTCTACCATTCTGCCGAAAGTGGCGCGGTGTACGGCACGGTTCAGCTGATTCCGGATGAGAGGCCCAAAGGTGCACAGATCATCAAGCGCATTTTCGGCGCTCGGAGGATGGGGTAAGTCGCAGAATATTCCGCATGCAGAATCCAAAAGAGAAAAATGTGCTTGCGCAGCGGAACTAATTCAAATGGCCGCTGCCTCATGAGTGCTAGGCTTTTGTTCTGGTGTGATGAAGATCACTGCGGACCTAACCTGAGGCGGCATTTGCCGGTTAAGGTGCGGCGAGGGTCTTCACATCCGAATGGCGATGGTGGAAAATGCGCGCATCTGGTAATCGCCATATTTTTGACGATTCGCGCGACAACGCTTTTTGAGAAAATGCATAGGCGATAGACCTCCTAACTCCTAAGTCACCCCCTCTACAACTGTATGCCTATGGGTGCCGTTGCATTTTCTCGACTTACACGAAGGCCCGACCAGCAATGGTCGGGCCTTCTTGCTTCCTGGGCTCGGGTCAGAGTGCAGGTGGGAATACCGACGCAAGGTCATGAAGGAACGTGTGCTCGTGGGTTCCTGGTTGAACGTCGCCAAGAGAGACACCCAGTCTATATTCCCCCCGTCCCCCGTCGCTCACGTTTACAACTGTGCCGTGGTAGATCAGCTCCTCCCCAGTCCGCAAGATCAGCTTGATAGACACGGCGCTACCGGAGCCAAGGCTTTTCTTGGCTAGAACAAGCGCACCGGCAATCGACATATCGCGCACACGGCAATCGGTCCAACCTCTGAGGCCGCTGAGCATTCCCTGGGGTCGCAGCTTTTGATCCGCTAGAGCCCCTTCGGGGACGGTATATCTGGTGTGCCGCCGATTTGATGCATTCATCCTTAATCCTTACCTGATGCCGCTGCGCTGCCTGGAATGATGGTGACCCGCATTTGACTGGTACCGCGTTTCAGATCGAATACTATCAGCGGCATTCAAATCCTAAGGCTCATAATCATGACCGGAAAACCCAGCTGTGCTCTCTCCACCGAGGCCACGATATGTTGCTGACCGCACTGCTGAAGGCGTACGCCAGATGGAAGTTGAAGCTCGTCGAGCAGGCCCTCAACCAGCACAGGCAAACACTACCTTCGGTCGAAGCATTAGCGGATCAAACCCTGCTCGATCTATACGACCAAGTACTTGGCGCCCTGGCTGGCCCAAGGACACTCCGGATACGTTCGGCGCCTTCCTTGACCGCCGCACTGAGACTCCGGGCCAGCCAACGAGCATTCGCCCGATCTGTTTATCACCACCGGCGGCTCGCCGAGTTGAATCAGTAAGCGCTTACGCTAAATCTGGGGCACTCAACCTCCACTATTAGGGGCAAGAGAGTAGAGAAGGCCCCAACAATGTCGAATGAAGCGAAGTCTGTCCGCGCTTGGGATCTGGCTGATCCTAAGTCGATGCGGCTGCTTTTCACGCCTGATAGCTTCTACATCGTCATCGATGGCGTGCTGCATCAGACCGTGCGCCACGCCGCAACGACTATTAAAGATGCGCTGGCGCGATTCCACGGGATTCGCGTAAGGGGGCCGTTGGCACTCCCGACAGTACGCCGCCGTCGTGTAGTGCTGCGCGAGGCCAAAACGAAGGACGCCAAGTCCGTGCAGCTGGCGAACGCAAAGCGCATACGCAACGTTCTCCTCGTGGTGAATCCAACTTCCGAGGCCGTTGCGTCCCTCATCTCGCTTCCCATGCCCAGCACGGTCAACATCAAAGTTGAGTCGTGCCACGACCAATACGAGCTCAAGGGTGGCTATTGATGGCTATCGGTATCTGCAGACATGAATAAGAACCCAACGCTTTCCGTCTACGAAACGCCCGAGCCTGCCTGGTTTGAAAACGCCCCCCAAAAAGGCCCCTGGGCCACCTGGCTCGTAACCGGACACCATTTCGGTAGCGTTGTCGAGCTGGAGGCCCGTGCACCAGTTGATGCCAGCCGCGGCGACTTCTACGTCGTCCTCAAGGGATGTGTTGTTTCGTATGGCGTATCCCCTGACACGCCGAACCGCCGGGTCTTTGTCGACGTGCTCCGACACGGCGACCTGATCTGGCCGCTACGCCAGAAGCAGGTCGAATTCGCCTATGAAACGCGCTCCCATACGTACCTGCTCAAAGTTCCGCGTACGAAATACGCTGAGTACATCAAGGCCAACCCACACAGCGAAACGGTGCTGATGACCGCGGAGCTGGACCTCATGACCAAACACTCCCAGGCTGCTCACGCTCAGTTCTCCCGTGACATCGATCGGATAAAGCGGGTGATCGCGATGCTGGTCAACCATCCTGACGCACGCGCGACGACCAGAGGGTTCGAAGTGCAAGCGAGTAAGGAAGAGATACGAACCCTGGCAGGCGTCGAGCGCCGTTCTGCAAGCCGAGCGTTCAAAACGCTCGAAGAGGATGGGGTAATCGTCTTCAGCGGCTACAAGACCTTCTACGGCTGCGACAAGCTGGCAGAGGCCGTATGAGAAAAACCAGTTCCAGCCTTGCGGTAAGCAAACTCGCCCAATACGCCGAAGACCCGGCTGGGTTCATCAAGGCTGACGGAAAGGCATATAACCAGAAGGCCGCGGCCGCCGGCACCAAAGCCCACCAGCGTATCGGCGCCGGCCCAAGCAAAGCAAAGTTCCTACTCGCCACGGCCCTGGTTCTTGCAGCTCTCATTTACTTCGGAGTGATCGAGGTCTAGATGTTGTGGCTAATCGCGGTTATCGCCGGCGCTGCGATCCTATATTTGGTCTTCGCAGCAAAAGCCCCACACGCCATTCACCAGAAGTTCGGACTCAACCCAGACCACTGGACCATCGTAAGCTCCGATCTAGGCGGTGGTCATTCCCGTCAGCGGCTCTACGGGTTTGGCGTTGCCGGGGAGCCCGACGCAGTGCTTCGCGGGAACAGGACTGGTCAGATCGCAGTGGGTGAATTCAAGAACCGGCGTCACGGCGGGTATGTTCGGCGGCGAGAGTTCTACCAGCTGATCCTGTATATCGGCCTGGCGAGAGAGGTCTATCGGTCAACTAACGTCGTTGGCGTCCTTGCTTTCAAGGACGCTAGAGTCGAGATAGCACACGACGACGCCTTGTTTCGCGCCCTGATTGGCATGCGCGGTGAGGTCCTGGACTCGATCAAACGCCGCAAACCCCTCAACCGGTCGCCGCTTCACAAGCGCATCAATATCGCAGCGGGGAACCGGAAGGTCCGGTTCCCCAGGTAGCGACTACGCCACTTCAGCCAGTCGGCCGCATGAGGGGAAATAGAGCAATGACTTGATCTGCTGGGTGACGCCCGTGTCAGCCACGGCCATCTTGTACTCAAGCATCTTCAAGCGGTACCGCTCAACCTGACGACTGATAAAATCATCCTCTGAAGCCCCTTCAGGGCACTCCGGCGTCTTATAGTCGATGATGTAGTAGACGCCGTCCTCGACAAATGACGTATCCAGAACCCGGTGGACCCACCGCCCATTTCGATACGCACTGACCTGCAGTTCGTGCCCCATGTCCGCCCGCGCCTGCAGAATCCACTTGCCGTGACCACAGCTGATGGTCTTGCAAACCAGATCAATGACACGGGCAGCGCCAGCCTCGACCTCCTGGCCTGGATACCCGGAGCGCCGCAGCATCGAAGCAACTGCTTGCGACTTCGACTGAACGCGTCCAACCGACCAACCCTCAACGCCCTGCTTTCCGATCTGCTCGACGAACCAGTGATAGGCCGTTCCGATGATCTTGGCCCGGTAGTCGTTTCCCTCCTCCTCACGCAGCTCGTCGTTCAATTCGTTCTCTGTTGGGAGCTGATCGTTGCTCGCGGCCGGGACAAAAACGCCAACCGGCATCTTCACCTCATAACCAGTTGCAAGGCGGGCTTTGCTCGGAACACCGGCTTGGGATTGGGGAACCAATGGTGCGCCTGGAGCAGCCTCGTTCACGGCTGCTTCCAACGCGGGCCAAAGGCATGCGAGGAGCGACCCGGCGGTGGGCTTGACCGGTTTAATCTCATCGCCCTCCTCCGGCTCCAGCCGGTCGATGGTCGCAAACAGATGGCACGCTTCGCGTGCACGGGTGGTGGCCACATAAGCCGTCCGAGCAACTTCCTGGGCGGAGTCGCTACGTACCATCCCTCCTACGAACGAGAACAAGCGGCTCTCTGGGGTAGTTGGATCAAGGTCTCCTAGATTGGGGACGATGGTGAAGTTGCCCTCCACCTGCCGCCAGTAGAACAGCGGCGTATCATCGTTCGCACCGCGCATGCTCAGCCCAGGAATCAGGACTACGTCGTATTCCAGCCCCTTGGCGCCGTGGAAGGTCATGACGGTGACCGCGCCAGCCTTAGGGCTCGCGTAAACCCTATCGATTGCGCGGAAGAATGCGTGCGGATTCACCAGAGCACCGGTTGCAGTGTGTTCAACCAGCAGTCTGAAGATGGTCTCCACATCGTCCATTTCCCCGCTGTCGACGGTAGCCGGTCCGCCGAGCGCCAGCCAAGCAGACTTAACCGCCCAAGCCAGCTCTGCGCCCCGTGGGGATCGCTCTACGGCGTCCAGTACAGCCAGGAACGCGGTCACGCGCTGAACGCCTTCATCACTGAGATTTGCCTGAACCGCCTCTTTACGTAGCGCGTCACGAATCACCTGCCCGCCCGCTGCAACATGCAGACAGTCCTCCCAACTCAGCCCGACGAATGCCGAGCGAAGAACGGCAAGCCACGCCGTGCGATCTGCTGCATGCCAAAGCGCACGGATCAGCGAAATCACCTCAGATACCGGTGCGGCTTCGCCAATCGGCTGGATGTCCTGACCGCGTACCTCAATGCCAGCCGCCTTGAATTCCGGCAGGATGTGGCGCAGATGTGAGCGGCCGCGAACCAAGACCGCGACAGACTGGTTTGGATCAGCAGCAAGCGCTTTCTGAGCCTCAGCCACTACCGCTTTTGCCTCACCAAGCGGCCCCGTGGCGAGAGCATGGATTTCCATGCCCCCATTGCCTTCACGCATTGGGACAGAAGGAACGAACGGATATGCCGAATCTTTGAACACTTCTTCATAGGTCTCGTTGTTCCATTGAACCACCCCCGGCAATGAGCGGAAGTTCACGACAAGCCGATTGACCTCGATTTCCTTCGGGCCGAACGAGCCGGCCTCCACGATGGAGGTGAAGAGGTTCAGGTCGGCGCCACGAAACAGGAAGATCGATTGGAAGCCGTCTCCACACATAAAGATTGAGCGGTGATCGTCACGTTCCCAATGCGCGATCAGCCCTTTCAAGAGATCGTATTGCGCTTGGTTGGTATCCTGGAACTCATCAACCAGGATGTGGGAGATGCGGTCCTCTTCGAGCAAGGCGTCGCCAATGTTGTCCTCGTCGCCCAATGCCTGAATCGCACGCTGTGCAACCTCGGGGAAGTCCAGAGAGTTCGTGCTTTCGAAGGCCAGGGTTAGGTTGGCCAACAAGTACCGCAGTACTACGGTCAGATGCCGACACATAGCGGCCGAGCGCTCCGGAAATGTAGTGTCTGGCAGTGTCGCCAGGACCTGCAAAGCGCGAGCGTATGTCTCCGCATTGCCGCTGGCGCGGATCGAGGCGAGCAGCTCGTTCATGTTTTTGGTCAGCGGATTCTTCGCGGGAAACCCTTGGCGAGCGTCGACCTTGGTCCGAACCGTGCCGGTTGTGGTCAGCATAAAGGTCGCGAACTTACGGAGGTATTCGAGTCCGCCGGCGTCAGCAGTAAGCGCCGGCGTGTTAGCGGCCCACTCCAAGCCTTCCAGGTGGCCTGACGACGTCTCCAAGCAACGCATGCATTGCTCGAGCTCGGTTCCGCTGATCTCGTTAATTAGCTCTTCAGCGGTTCGCTCAACGCTTGCCGTGACCGCAGCAGCCATGGAATCAATGTCCAGCGACATTATGCGCCCGGCCCACTGATCACGCTTCATGAGCAAGACTTCGAACAACGGCACGAGGCTTTCAAACCGATTCTTCGCGAACGTCAGAACAGCCTGCAGAGCTTCGAGCAGCGCTTCAGGTACATCGGGATCATTCACTGACTTGAGCGTGTCGAGGATCGCCTGCCGATAGACTAGCGCGGGGTCATCGGAGGTCCTTCCACCACCCAGGCCGGCCATGATGGGCGTTTTGTTTGCCAATGACGCACAGAAGCTGTCGAAGGTCATGATGCGCAGCCGGCTTGGGTTCAGCAGCAGGTTCCAGCCAAGCTGTGCATCACGCTCCAGAACCAGACGCGCCAGCTGGTACTGGACCTGCTCGTGCGGTTTGCTAGGCACTTCGCCTGATGCAGCGCTGGCCAATGCGTTGATCACCCGCTCGACAATCTCAGCGGCCGCTGCGTTGGTGAAGGTGATGGCGAGCACTTCTTCCGGGCGTTGCACCACGGACAAGCAGGCGAGCATGCGCTGCTGCAGTGTAGTCGTCTTGCCCGAGCCTGCCGGTGCAAGTAGCACCATCGAGCGGCGTGGATCGACCGCAAGGGAGCGCGCCGGCCCGTCGTGGGGATTGAGCGCGGCAATGGCCGAGAAGACAGGCTCAAGGTGCGGTACAGAGGAAAGCGATTCGAAGGCGGTCATGTCTGAAACTCCTTGGTAGTTGCGATCAGGATAACGGCCGTCCTGTGTGCCACTAGCCCTCGCCCCGCCGGTCTCGCACAAACAAAAAAGGCCAGCTCCGGCATTACACAGGAGCTGGCCAATCGTGGTTCGTCTGCAGGTCAGCGCGTGAGCGGCGCCAAGTAGTCATAGCCCATCGGCAAGGGCTTGCCGCCCAGGCTCAAATCGGCGACCCCGTCCATGAACCCGGCGCTCATCTCCAGCAACATGTCGTTCCACGCATCACACTGACCGGCCCATTTCTCCTCGTCGTCTACGGCATTGACGCGGCTTGCCCTCGGCTTCTTGACCAGCTCGCTTGTGAAGTTGCTTCGCGTATGGAAACCGAGCGACTTTGCGTTCACTTGTGCAAGGGCAATTCCGTCGATGCGCTCGATGCCCTTCTCCTGATAGTCGATCTGGGTGGCATAGATCGGGAGCTGTGGCTCAGTCAGCGTAGCGGCATTGAGGCTATTCATCCGCATGGTGTTGCCGCTCTTGTAGTCGAACACGATATCCCTGAACTGCGTTTTCGCTGCGTCCAGGAACACGCGGTCACGACGATCAAGCTTCACGGTCAGCATCACATCGCCAATGGTGATTTCGTGTTGCTCCTCGAAGCCGAGCACTTCGAATTCAAGCTCACGGGCTTTCTCAAGCTCCAGCCATTCCAGCACCAGCGAGGAAAGCCGCAGCTGCTCAAGGCCTATGAGGCGGGTCCCATAACGCCAGGTCAGCTTATTGAGCAGGGAATTGGATGCTTCACGCACCTTCTCACCGACCATCTCGAACACCTCGGATGGCGACATGCTCTTCAAGGCTTCCGATGTGCGTACCTGCTTCCAGAACAGTTCGAGGACCAAGTGAATCATCGTCCCTTGAATACGTGGATCGAAGCCTACAACCGGCTTGGGAAACTCCGTCGCGCCGAGCCGATTGCGGACAAATGACAGGAACGGTCCTTCAGCGTAGTCCTTGAAGATACGCACCCCACCCCGCAGCCTTGTAAGCTCGTCTGCCGATACGGGCGGGGCTGTTTCCACAGCGTAGGCGGCTCGATCAAGCGTGCCGAATTGCTGGTCCAAAAAGTCACCTTTCGAGACGAGTCGATCAGCCATCTCGGGCCAAGCGCCAAACAGCTCGCTAGCTCCCATCGGAGCACCCTTCTCGTTGTGACACGCACACGAAACGGTCACTTGGTCGCTGATACTCAACAGTGAGGCCACAACCGCCTTCGCGTGCTCCAGCGAGCCTTCGCTGGATGCTTCGAGGATGCCCGCCGAAACTTGTAGGTCAGCAGGAATGAAAGGCGACGGCTCCATGCGCGCCGGCAATACGCTGTTCGCCGCGCCGAGTATCCACACCGCATCGAAGTGAAGGCCGATGGCATCTTCATAGCCCAGGATCGAGACCGGTGCAATATGGGAAATCCGAGGCTGGAACTGACGGGTGTCAACTATTTCGCGAAGCCACATAAAGGCGCGCGCATACGGAACGGCACCTAGCTGGGCATCGAGCGTGCGGAACAGCGCAAGGGCCTCATCCCACGCCTTCATGGTCTGGAAGTTCGCACTGTCCAGTTCGTGCTCTCCTGGCCAGCCCATACCGGTGAGCGCTTTCGCGAAGTGGTCAGCCCATTGGGACGGGTGACGACTCACAGCGCCGCTAACAAGCGCCTCAAGGTGAGCAGCGAAGCGCTTTCGGAACTCCGGCACGGCATCCCCCTTGTACGCCGCAATCGCGCGCAAGAAGTCATTACCGCTCATGTTCAGGCCTAGGTTGTCCCGCATCCAAATGTCGACCATCGCCCGGCTGGCAGACTCCGAGGTGTCGCCAGATATCCATCGCGAGCGCAGGACCCGGCTGAATGCCTCTGGGTCCGCATCAAGAGGGGTTAGAGAGAGAATATCCATTGCGGCCCTTACAATAGGGCGGGCGCCCAGTGTGGCGCCGCTCGAAACGTCCCATGGCGCACGAGCGTCTCCGAGACCGCCGGCGGGGAGCAATGAGCCAGGGCTGGCGTGCAAGCTCAGTGCTTCTAAGAGAGGCGCCTGGAAAGTACGGGTGTCCGGTACGAGAATTGCGATCTGCGGTGCGGCCAGCGGAGTATCGACGTATGGCTTCAGCTGTTCCCGGACCCAATGAGACACCTCGCCATACTCGGCGGCGGAATTGTGGGTACGAATTAGTGCGGGCGCTGACTGCTCGCCTTGTGGCAAGACTATGGTCAGCTTTGTTCCTAGGGCCTCCACGGCATTGAATACCGCTGCCTCGGCAGGGTTCAGCGCGGTCATGCCAACCACGATGATCTTATCCGGCACCCGAACCTGCCCTGATGTGATTGCTGCAAGCAACAACCCCGGCAGATGCGCTCGGAAGACGAACCCCTTGGACGCGCACACTGCGTCTATCTGTTCCTTCCACTGATAGAACGCCTCGAATTCCGTTCGAAAGACGAAGCGTTGGCGGTCCATGACAATCTGGTACTTGTTCACCAGCGCATAGGCCTGATTTACGCGCCGAGCTGCACTGGTGGACGAGATCATATTGGCAGGCAAGAGACCGGACTGGTCAATCACGGCCTTGACTGTGGCCAACTCTTGAACTGGAAAGAGCAGCTGCTCATCTGGCATCAATTCCAGCCACGATTGCTCGATCCAGGAAGTGATGGTCTGAATCTTCCCTTTGGAAAACCAAGCTTTCTGGCCTCCAACGGCTTGCATTAATGCTGCCTGTTGTTTGAGGTGGCGCGCCACGCGCTCGGTCGATGTCAGCACGAGCGTGCCATCGGTCATTCCGGTCAATTCGGGCATGAAGTTCATACAGGTGGTCTCCTTATCTGATGGAGACAGCCTAACGTCACGCCCGCGTGCCACCAGCGGAATCAAGATCACATTGCGAACTGGGCTAGTTCGCGGAAAAGGGGCAGTGCCACTCCACTATTAAGGAAAAGTAGATAGCTGAGTGGCATCACCTATGACCGCGTCGAGTACTGCCCTTCCACCGGCCTGGCCGATCAAATCGCACCAGAAGCCGAACTTCGCACTGGCGTACCAGCCGGTTATCGACATCACTCGCGGGCGGGCTGCAGTAGTCGCGTTCGAATCCCTACTGAGAATCTCGAGCCGAAATGGGATGATCGGTCCGGTAGAGGTGATTGCTAACGCGGAAGCGGATGGCTCCATCGTATCCATCGACAAGTGGGTCCTGAATGAAGTGCTTGCGCTCGCCCGGTCCAGGCCTGCACTGCACGTCTGGATCAATGCCAGCCAGCTGTCGATCGCAGACCCAGACTTTCTAGCCGAAGCCGTACGAGCTCTCATAGCAACGGAGACCCTGGGGAGGGTCAGCTTTGAAATCACAGAGACCGCACACGTAGAGGCTGGACTGCTTGCGTCTCGGCTTCGCAAGCTCAAGCGACGAGCAATCACCGTTCTGATTGACGACATCCGTGACGGATTTGCAAAGGAGGCGCTTCTGCTAAATGAGGCCGTGTCGGGCTGCAAGCTCTCTCGCGACTCTATGCTTGAGTTGCACTCCTCGGCCCGGGCACGCTCAGAGGTCGCAGAACTCTTGGGAATCTGCAGGGAGCGGCAAAAAAATGTGGTTCTCGAAGGGATCGAGACGGAAGAAGACCTAGCGCTCGCCAAAGAGCTGGGAATCCGCTGGTGCCAGGGATATTACTTTGCGCGCCCGGCATTGGCGGAAGATCTATCACGCTTTCCGCAAATGCGCACAGTAACAATCCGCTGAAACGCCCGAACTGACGCTCGGAGCATCGTACCTGGACCGGGGACCAGGCACGATTGGTTGCGTCTACAGGGCGCCCGCCACCCTATTCCGCACAGCAAGGAACCGTCGTAACTCATCCGGTTTTGCACGGCGATTCGTCACGTGCCGCATTGCCGTTTCCGTCATGTTCTCGCGGCCCTGCCTCTTCATTTCCGCAGGCACCATCTGTAGCTTGCCGTCTTCGATCATCCCACGGACCGTAGGCGTGACCTGGATTGACTCATAGATCGGAAGTGGCGGCCGGCTATCATCGCCAAACCGTACAATATGCTGCCACCAGATCCCACTGAGGACGCCGGGCAGGATGCGTGCGAACTTATCGTCGAGGAGAGTTTGCATGCGCACTATGGCGTCAGGGCCACTCTCCGCGTGCAGTGTCCCGACTACCCTATGCCCGCTCGAAGCGGCGATTACCGCCTGCATCGCGGTCTCCGGATCTCGGATCTCCCCAACCATGATGGTTTTCCGATACTGCCGCATGAAGTCCCGGATCGCTTCGGCAAAACTATTCACATGCGTACCGATCTCACGCTGTATCACGCCCGGTCCCGGGTAGATCACCTCGATTGGATCTTCCGCAGTCCCAAGTGGCCCTCTGCGAGCAGCGCCGAGCATCTCAAGCGCGGAGATCATGGTGGTTGACTTGCCCGAACCCATCTCGCCACAGAATAGGGTCAGCCCCACCTGGGCCAGCAATGGCTCGATCACGTCCCACCGCAGGTTCAAGTCCTCATTCAGCCGCGGAATGGAGGAGAGAAGCTTCCGCATGGTAATTCCGTAACCGCTCGCGGAATTGGCAAGGATGCAGCGGTAGCGGTGACCTTGGAACACCTCGGTGAAGTTAACAGCCTGGGTGGGCTTACCCTTACGCTCATCTATCATTCGCTGATAGAACTCAGCCCACGCCGCGGGGGGCTTTATAGTGCTGGACACTCCGAAGTTGTTCTCCAACTCCAGCGAATTGTGGCTCAGCATGAGATTCGTCGCTTTGGAGGCATCCTGTGTTGATAGGGGGGGCCTCGATGCGAAATCCTGGGACATCGATCTACTCCTAAAGAGGATTTATCGCGCTAACGCAAGGATAGGGGGCGGCCGGAATGCTCAGCGAGTCGCTTCGAGATGAAGGAATCGCTTCTGCTGGGTGACCCAACTGGTCCCGTTTGAGAGCCTGCGTGGTGAGCTGATGATCAGCCGGGTTTTGCCTGAAACGGTTTCTGTCTCAAGCCCGCCGTACCCGTCCTGAAGAAACGGAAGATCCACTGCCACGTAGCACCGCGCCGCGTCGAACTTCACCAGTATTTCTGAGCGGATATGGTTCGTTACGGGCAGCTTATGGTCCGTTGCTAGCCTAGCCTGAAGGGCAGATGTGGGAGACCAAGAGGACAGAGCCGGGTACGTGTGGCTGGCGACGCCGCCGGTAACAGTGGTCCCAATGACCTTACGGCGCGCGATCTCGCAGGAACGCAGCACGGTGCGCGCTTGCTCGATAGAGCTAGTTATCCGTGACTCTTGTATCCGGTCCGCAATGCCAGCCCCAATAGCGCCAACCACAACACCAACAATCGCGAGCGCAAAACAAAACTCGACCATCGTGAAGCCGGTCTGCCCCGACAAGGATCTGCTCATCACAGACCACGAATATTTTGAGAGACGCTAATGAGCGGGAGATAGAAACCCAGCGCTAGCGATAGCACGGCAAGAGTCATCATGCCCATACCAAACGCAAGAGCTAGTCTGGCGACTTTAGCTGATGCCTGGCTGTAATGGATTTTGAGGGCCTTGTTCAGGTTGTTGAGTACCTTCTCTCTTTCTTTTGGGCTCGTCTCCTCGAAGCCGTTGAGGTTCTGGGACACAATCTCAGGCCACTCGTCATTGTCCAAGGCCTTGGACAGCGGCCATCCTTCAACCTGGCGCTCAAGAATTGTTTGATATAGCTGCGCTGTTCGACCCTTGGCCCGAGTCTGAAGAAAGTTGAAGCTCTGCTGATTGCTGAAACCGCTAAACGAGAGCATTTGATAGTTAGTCACAAAGCTGATGGCCCGCGTGATCTTCACCTGATCATTCACCATTCTAAGGCCAGGCCACTTCCGAGCAGCATCCCAGAATTTATCCCTGAATGCGTACAAGGCCCCGCAAGCCCCCAGTATCGCAACTCCGTACCGGGAATAGAAATTGTCCAAAAACAGTAGCGTGTGGCTAGTAAAATTCAGGTTCAACGGGATTTTGTGAACCTCGGTGTAATCACGCAACATCGGGCCGACCGCTAGCGGCACCAGTATCGCGAAGCCGAGTCCCAAGGCCGTATAAGCCACGCCTTGTATTAGATTCTTCCGATACTCCTTTTCGGCTTCCATTCGATCGGCCAAGGCCGTGCCCGCGCGCTCGAGCGATGTTGCGAGGTTACCGGTGCTGTCCCCAGTCTCAGCCAGTAGCACGACGGTGTCGTGGAACCGAAGAAGGCGCAGGTAGTCCTTCGGCTTCTCGCAGGCGTCCAACTGGGCCTGGGTAATCCCAATCTTCTGGTAGGGCACTGACTCTTTAATCGCGCGCCCTACCGTACCGCCCGCCTCGAGCTTCGACACGATGGACGATAGCATCACGACCTGATCAATTAGCGGAAATCGTCTCTCCAAGAGAACCGATTTAATTCCCCCTAAATGGTCGATCCGCACGTTATCAATCGTGCGCTCTGGCAAACCGCTAAGTCCCAGCGCCTGTTCCCGGCTGCTTGCCGATATTGAAGGAAGGGTTTGGACAACCCCCGACTCATCAAAGTAGCGTATTTGCCAGTAAGCCATTTCAAATGCCTTCTTAGTTGCAGCGGTAGCCGATTGTCACGCCGGTAGTACCGTTGGCAACGGCCGAACTTATGTTTGCATTCTTCGAAAGCATAGCGGCGATATCGCCTGCAGCACTGCTGTCGGTTGAGTCCACGCCGTAGGTAATCGAGACCACGTTTGAGGCAACACCGGCTACAGACCACTCAGTACCGAATACGGTCTGCTCTGGAAGGCCGCGCTTAATCAGGTTTGCCTTCGTTACGTTTGCAGCGGTGCAGGAGTTGGTTCGAGCAACCTGTCGAGCAATCGCAGAAACAAAGTTTTTCTCAATCTGAGCGATTGCGGTGCTGTATTTAGCGTCCTCACGCTGCTTGAACAGGTCTGGCAAGAACACGGCTGCCAATCCAACAATCAACACCATGACAAATCCGAGCTCAACCATGGTGAAGCCACGTTGTTTCGAACCGCAGCCCAATGTCCGAGTTCGCGACTGTTGAGTTTTCATCTTGCTTTCACCTTATAGAGATGGATGGAGCGTTATAGATTGGGGGGCGGAGTGGGTGGCGCGAGGCTTTGGCCCGGTCGACCGACCGTGGGAACTCTCTCTCGGCCGATCATCCAGATATGGGTTCAAGCGACGCTCAAGTTCCTCTAGGGTCGTAACACCGGCTTTCACCAGGCGCAGTCCGTCGTCCCATAGGTCCTTGAACGTCCCCTTTTCCAAACCAGATCGTCGCAAGACCCGACCCGGTACGCCATCCAAAATGGCGTCTTGAATTTCGGGGGTAAACCGCAGGATCTCGATGATTCCAGTCCGACCCTTCATGCCGTTGGCGCCGGCCTTGCACTCAGCACAACCGTTAGGGTTAGCCTTGTAGACGATGGGCTCTGATTCGCCGTTGAAAACACCATTCGAGCCATATTTGACGAAGCGTACTGGGTCGTCCGCCAGCCTGGTCTTCACCCTGCAGTGAGGGCAGAGCTTGCCGATCAAACGCTGCGCAGCAATCGCCGTAGTGTTGGTTGCGATGATGTCCCTCTCAATCCCCATCATCAGCAATCGATCGACGCTCAGGTGGGCGTTGTTGGTGTGCAGCGTCGAGAATACGAGGTGCCCAGTCATGGCCGCTTGGTAGGCTAGCTCAGCGGTTTCGGTGTCTCGTATCTCGCCAACGAGAATCACATCGGGGTCTTGACGCAGCACTGAACGGAGAGCGTCAGCAAATGACAGCCGCTTTCCACACTCAGTGTGCGTCATACCCTCATGCCGCATTTCGACCGGCTCTTCCAGCGTGTGGAAGTTTCTGTTTGGGTCATTCTGGTAGGCATCGACCATCTCCGTGGCCAGGGTTGTGGTCTTGCCCGAACCGGTAGGTCCAGTGACTAGCACCAGCCCAGACGGCAGGGCGCCGAGTTCCTTCATCGTCGCGACGTTGTGCTCGGACATACCCAGGTCGGAAAGCGAGACGAGTCCTTTGTCGTTCGCCAGCAGGCGCAACACGACCTTGAGAGTCGCCCCGCCTCGCGTTTTTGCCGGAATGGTGCTGACCCGCAATTCGATCTCTTTCGAGGCAGAGACCTTGAACATGAAGTTCATGTCCTGAGGATTGGTTACGTCGATCTGTTCGTTCGCAAATCCGTCCACGATGGCACGCAGGACAGATTCGTGAAGGGAGATCGGGTACGACTTGATTGAGCGAAGTGAGCCATCAATGCGGAAACGAACCTGAATCTTGTCGCTTTGCTGGCTTGGCTGAAGATGGACGTCGGTCGCGGAACGCGCTGCCGCATCGCGGAGCACGTCCTCCACAAGCTTTTTCGCCCGCTCCTTCTGTACCTCTTGATCAAGGTCTACAACATCATCATCGTCGTCCTGGAGATACGCTTGTCGCAACGCGGCGAGCCGCTGCGCACCAATCACGCCGACACGCTTTACCGGCGGTAATTTCTCCCGACGAATCAAGGCTCCGGCGTTCTGCAGAACGGAATTCTCAAGCGGGTTCGGGGTATACACAACCGCGTCGTAGATGACGAAGTCAGTGTGCGTCTCGGAAAAATGGCAGGTGCGCCCTTCCTCGATACCCTCGAACAGTACTGCGTCGCACACCTTGCCGACAGCTGCCGCGACCTCGTCATCCTTTCCGCTCGCCATGCGCAGAATATCGTTGACAATCGCGCCCATTGTTTCCGACGGTGCCATTCCATGGGCCTGCCCTCTCGTAATCGCGCCCGCGCTTACGAGGTGCTGCAGAATTTGTTGCTGACGTTTCCAAATGGGGTTCTCTGACATGTTCGCATCCTTCACCGGCGGGACCTGGTCCACTCAATGCGGAGCACTTCGGTGCCGTTCTCGCCCTTCAGAAATGCACGGCTCGCATCAAAGCTGGCTAGCTTCAAGCCGTTCACGGTCTCGCCGATACGAAGCATCCGCTCCCCGTCGGCGGTTCTCACGATGACCGAGTCTGCGTTGATCTGAACTAGCTGAAGTGCCTTAGGAGGATCTACGGGTTTCGGGATCTCCCTCGGTTCAATGCTCTGGGCAGGAACCGACTCGTTAGGGCCATCAAACGGCATGCCTTGCATCTGCCCAGCCATGGAAAAGGGGTTTGCCGCTGGCGCATTCTTGGACCGCTCTCGCACATCAGTCGCGAGCGCAGTCAGGCTCTCGATGCCAAGCGGCTCGCCCTTCTCGTTCACCAAGACGCCCGCATCCATCATCGCCTTGATCGACGATGCCATTTCGGCCTGAAGCTTCATCTGGTCTCGCTTGAACTCCATGGCCGAGAGTTCCTGGTTGCGAGCCAGTATCTCGTCATTCTCGTCGACGCTTAGAGGTGACGCAGTGGCATGGAACCCCACGAGAAGGGCCACTACGCTTATGGCATGCTGTGAAGTCTTCATTAGTTACCTACGACTGTGATGTTGAGCTTCATGACTCCGCCAGATATTGCGTAGTCGTAAAGAAAGGCAGGGACGCGTGCCTGTATGGCTTTAGCGACGGCAATCACAGGACGCGGACTGCCTTCGAGCTGCGCATTCCAATGCTTCAAGGGCCCGGAATACCGGCGGTTCACGTCAGCATCGGCTGCGGCTTCAAAGTTGGTGTACCCGACCCCTGCTATTCCAGCGATTGAAGATGCTGTACGCCATGACTGTTCCAGTTTCGGAAGCACATCCAAGCGACTGATGACTTGCACTTCCGTTTGAAGCGACGCGAGCATTTCGTCGACAGTGTCGTAGTCGGCCGGTAGGGTGCGGCTTTGTGCGAGGTTCATTGACAGCTTTAGCGCTATTACGAGTGCCACGAGGATGGCCAGAATCATTGCCTTACTAAAACGCAAGCGAATTCTGGCTTTCCTGCTACCGCGGCGCTGGCTGGTGGAAGCTATTCGCAATTTAATACGTCACCCCCTCACCGCCGGTCAGAGTCAGCTTGTAAGCTAGCGACGGTGTTAGTTCCGAGGATATGCCTTGAATCTTTGTTGAAAGATCCAAGGGATAATTAGCGCGCGTAAAGAACACGTGAGACGCAGTGAATCCATTCGGCGAAGTACCATCTGCCGGTGTCGATATCTGGGGCTCATAGGCAGCGATCTTATCGATCAAGGTCAGAACGGCGCTGTCATCTGGGATATCCTCGAGACGCTCGCGCAACAGTGCTTCGGCCCGCGCGCTTAGTTCAACCACCTGGACCTTCTTCGCGCCGTACTCCGCCATGTTCATCTTGTAGAACGAGAACAACGTGTAGTTGTATACGGTGGTTATCGCAGCAATTGCGAGACAGATAGCTCCCACTACATACCATTTGTTCCGCTCGGCGTGCCTGTGCCGCTCTGCCATCTCGGCGCGAGTGTACGCGGGCGTCGCGGGTAGCCGCAGTTCCCGAGTCCGGACCTCAATTTGTGCAGCGTCGTCGAGATTGTATTCAAGGTCGGTCAGAAAGTTTGCTAGAAACTCCGACGACTGAAGAATGTTGCCAGGGTTTGAATAATCAGAACCCGCTTCCATCTGAATATACTGGCCGGTCATCGCACCAGTGCGAAAAACACTTAACTGCCGCCCAAGCGGCACTTGGTCGTTGGCAAAGAGTATTTGCCAAAGGCCATAAACATCCGCACCTGGAAAATTCTCACGAAAGTGTTCAAGTTCCAGTTCGTTGACGTAGATAGGCGGGCGACCGTCTTCACCTCGCGGCTCGAGGACTGTGAAAACCTCGTTCTCGCCACTAACCGTGATCGCTTTGGTGCCCACAAAGTCGCGGACAATGATGACTTCTTTGCCTTCGATCTCGATTGGGATGCCAAGCTGCAGGTCTGACATTTAGAACACTCCTTCAACCAGCGTCGGAGTGACAACGAGCACCAGCTCTCGGCGCTCGAGGGAGTTGTTGATACCCTGCGTAAACGGGTTGAGCACGGCCTTCGTAACGAGGTTCTGCCACGGCAACTGGCGAAGCGCCTCATTCATGCGTTTAGTGATCAAGCCACCCATGTGGACCGACTGGCCCGAAGATGCAACCAGCTGCGTGCTGAACTCCTTTAGATTTACCCGCGGGGTCTGAAAGGCGTAGTCGCCAATCATGATGGTGTCGTCTTCGTTCAGGTTCGAAATCACCGGCCACACGTCAACCAGCAGCTGGTCATCGTCAAGGACCCGAACAGTAAGACTTAACGTCACGCCAACCTTGAGACGCCCGAGCTTGGGTGTAACAGTTGCGTTGCCATTGAGGTCCTGGGACTGCTCTACGTCGACGATGTAAGTGAGTTCTTCACCTGCATAGATCTGAGCAGGTACGCCATTGCGGACGGTGAGGTTCGGCTGGTCTTTCAACTCAACTCGACCATAGTTCTCAAGGAAGCGAACCAAGGACGAGGCGGTAACCTTGTCGGATTGGAACGACCCGCGGACGTTCCAAAATGCGTCGTCACTGGCAGGCGTTGTATTGAAGAAGTTCAGGCCCAGCGGGTTACCGTTAATCGTGGAATTGACCAGGATGTTCCAGTCGATGCCCTTCTGCTTCCCGTCGTTCAGCAGTACGTCGTACGCCTCGACTTGGACATTCACGACCTTCGTCGACTCGGTAATCGCGCGGCGCAGGTAGCGATCGAGAACCTTCATCTTCGACGGGCTGCCACCGGCCGTGACGATGCCGACTGAGCGAATACCTTCAATATATGGGCTAGCTGGCTTCTGCTCGTCGAAACTCAGCCCCTCCGGGGCGGTGCCATCGAAGGTAAGTCCTGGCGCTAATCCGACCGTGCCGGGCTGCGGCATGACCATAGAGCCGGGGAATCCGCCTGCAAGCGAGCTGGCGACGGCCGCTTCGCTGCCGTCCTCTACCCCAAGGATGTTCCGGGCGCCCTCGAGGATCTTGGTCCACTCGTCCTCGGAAAGGGTGAAGCCGATGATGTTGCCGGTAGATGTACCTGAGTTCTGCTCAAGGTCATCGGTGTCGCCTGCCTTAGCGCCACGTGTTTGAGTCGACGCGATGACGTTATTTACGTTACGCGTCGATGCAAACGCTGCAAGATTCCATTCGCGGGTTTCAAAGCTGCTGACGATTACACGCTTGCCATCGATGGTGATGTCGAGGTCGAGCGTGCCCTCCACATATTCAATGAAGTCGGCGACACTCATGCCGCTCGTCATGACGTCGATGGTTGCGTTCAGATTGGCCTTGCCGCGCGGGATGATTGAGTACCCAGGCAGAGCGTCGCTTAGAACCTCACGCAGATTCAGGCCCTTTCCGCTCAGAAAGATCGGACGAGCCTTAGCCGCGTCCTCAGAGCGAATCTCACGCACATAGGTGTTGCCCCGAAGCGCCTGCATTTGCTCCTTGACGTCCGGCCGGAGCGGTGCGTGCTTTTCCTCGTTGGTGAATTCAAAGCTGCTCTGGCAACCAAGCAGGGTCGCTGCGAGCGATACCGCGATAACAAGATTATTCAGTTTCATAGTTGGGCCTGGTTATTCGCGGTCGTTGGTGTCGGACAGGAGAATCATGGGGCTCGGGTTGCCCTGCGCATCCTTCAAATCCCAGAAGTACTTAAAACGTACCCGCGCGTCGCGAACACTTGCTGTCAACTGCCGCAGCGCCAAGTCGCGAGGATCGGTGGAGATGAACTGGTAGCGGCGGGACAACAACTGCGGGTGCTTGCGGAAATCGACTTCGACGCGCCACCCCACTGGCATCATCCCGGTTACGATTTCCTTGATCGTGGCGGCCTCATATTCGACTGAGACGGTGCCGTTCATAACGACCGTAGGGTCGATACGCTCCAGGATCACGCGTTTGTGCGCCGACGACTCGATAACCTCGGCCTTGCTCTCAGCCAGCATCAGTAGCTGCTCGCTCTGAGCTTTCATCTGCGCAATGTCGGCAATCTGCTCCTGCTTGACCCGCTCCACCTCACGCTGGGCCTGCTCATTCAAGCGCAGCGCATGCTCGAGTTCGGCGCGCTGCGCTAAGAGATTCTGCCTGCGCGCTTGTTCACTCAGCTCTGCGTTCTCGGTCGCTACACGAAGCTGCTCCTCGGTCCGCTGGTGCGCTTGGTGCAGGTCGCGCTGGCTGCGCTCGAGCTCGGCCAGCGTCTGTCGATAGACGCGCTCGGTTTCGGTCTCCTCGACCGAGATGGTTGGATCGTCGGCCGAAAGATCAATCTGCAGAGCCGCCGGTTTCGTGCGTTGGTAGTCAACCGGCTGGTTGATACTTTGCGCACGCCCGGCCTCGTATGAACGATCGAAAGGGGACATTGCATGCGCGCCAGACAGGGCAGCATCGCTGTACGCACCTGCGATAGCGGTTTGGGCTCCGACCATCAGAGCCAGGAGTAGCAGACCGTTCTTCACGACGAGATCCTTTGAAGTGTGTTTCCTCTAATAGTGGAAAGGCACTGCTCCAAAAAACCCGGTTTTGAATGGAACTAAAGAAAAAAACCCGGCATCGTCATCGCCTCAGTTTATGGGGAAAGACAATGAGCGCTACCAACACTTCTGTGACCTCGTCCTCCGGCATACTCGCCCTATGCGTCATGTTCGTGGTCACCGTTTGTGGCTACACGTTTTTTCTGGAGCAAACCGGTAGGGCGCTCGATTACCAGGCGGAGGCTCTTAGTACTGCCTGGTACATGCTGAAGCCAGCTGCGCTACTAAGACTCATCAGTGAAGGGGGATTGGCCGGGACGCTCATCGCTGTTGTGCTGAACATTGCCCATGCGACGTTCTACGCAGCGCTGCTCTTTACAGCGGGGACCGTGGGGCTTGCTCGCTTCTTTAAGCCACGTAACAACGGCGTCACTGCCGCAGAGCCGGAGGAGACGCCTTCGGGCCTCTACGCATGCGACATTGCAGGATCGTCCATGATGATCATGATACCGGGTGGCGTTGACCCCGCGACTGGGAAAGAGATCCCTGGCATCAAAGACGCGAACCCATTTACGCAGATCTTCCTGCGTTGCGACCGCAAGCCAATCCAAACGAAACGCCCCCCCTCGACCCCCGTCGAGCAACTTGAGGTGGCTCTCTACGAGATCCTGGAAGCCCACCCGACTGTTCCGGCAAGCGTCGGGCATCACCACGCCGACACCAACCTTCGGGAGCACTCGATGGCCATCGCGAGTGCCGTTGTGGCGTATATCCGTGAGCGTGGCTGGAATGAGCCGCTTGCCCGCGTCGCAGGGTTGGCGCACGACATGGACAAGCTGCTCGCATACCAAGAGACAAGCCCTGGTTCCTGGGCTAAGCGTAAAGATGCGACACATCACAACACCTTCAGCGCTTACCTAGTCGCGCAACAACCCGAGTTCGCAAACCTAGACGCGGATGACCAGCTCGTTCTGACATTGGCGCTCCGCTACTACCATCATCCCGAGAAGCTTCCTAGGAACGTTCCAGATCGCGTAGAGCGGCTGATAGGCGCGATTCGGACTGCGGACAGCCTTGTCATCCAATCCGAGAAGGTCGCGGGTATTGCCAACGCCCGCGAGTCGTCAATGACAAACGACCTGATGGATGCAGCAATCAGTCGGTTCCTGGCGAACGCGAACATCAACGACACTCGAGGCAACAGCAGCCCTGCTGGCTGGACCAAGGACGCCCTAGAGATGGTCGTCGTTCCGATGTCGCGCCTGATCGAATCCCTGGGCGAATTCCTTCCCGGAGAGTTGGCTCGTCAGTTACAGCTCGGCGCGGAGACACGTTCCTTCAGACACCCCGCAATACCGGTAATCCTAGAATCGCTGACGCGGAGCCATTTGCTCCTAACTGTCTACAAGGATAAGGAGAGCAAAACGGGGCTTTTCGATGTGAAGGTGGGGCTAAAGACTTGGAAGGCCTCGGTGCTGCTGGATAAGGATCAGATCTCGGAGCTGGCCCCGGGAGCCGCATCGAAGTGGGGTAACACCGAATTCAATATCCGAGTTCAGCGCCCAACCGTGGATAGAAGCCAGGATGAAGAAACCAATGCCGAGGGATAAATATTCTGCATGCGGAATCCCACGGTGCCGGTTCTCCCCCCGCTACGGTTGAGCAAGTATCCTCACCGCCGCGTCGGTTCGGAGGACACGCTCCGCTCTGTCGACTTCACCAATTCCGTTCCAGCATGAGTAGGCCTCATCAAAGCGGGCTTGCCGCTCTGCTATGCGGCACATAGTGATGCGCTGTTCCCGTCCGGATAGATATTCCTTTGCGAACTGGCCGAGAGTCTCGTCCCGGCCAGTCTCCCAAAGCAGGCGGACCACTGTATCCACTGCGCCTATACGCGCTTCACCGCGTAGGCCTGGATGCAGCTTCAGAGCCCCCATCTCATCCCGGTAGACGTATTCGGATAGCAAGGACTCGGCGCTCCCGTAATCACCGAACCCGATCGACTGATCCGCGCCGCTAAGCCTGGATCTGACCTCCTCACGGTCTAGTTGCGCGCACCCTGAAACGGACATTGCTGAGAGGAACAATGTCGCAATCACTGATCTGCCTATCGGGTTCATCGGAAGTGCTCCACTAGCGTGTAGCTGCCGCCGCTGCCAAAGAGCGCATTCTTCTTCGCTTCCAACTGCTTCAGCTGATTAGGTTTGGCCGCAAATAGCTTGATGATTTCGTTTACCGAAGCGTCTGGCGTCTTAAGGATGAATGTTGTGTCACTGTTCTTCAGCAAGTCCTTCGTAACCTGATCTGGGCTCTGAACGCCAGCCCAGGCACCGACACCATAACCGCGGCCTTCGGTACCGATGCGGTTGAACGGACTGATAGGCGACGAGGATATTTCCTTGATGTGCTTTCCTTCGTCAGCCACCAGGATGTGAGCCGGGAACTGCGGGTTAAACGTGTCTTTCCGCTTCGTTTCCATCACACCCATGGCGAAGACCTGACTGGCCACGATGCGCATGATTACCTGCTGATGCCTGGGGCTCAATGTGCCAAGGTCGTAACGGTTGATAGCGCCCGGTCTCGGCCTAACCACCGACTGCGTAAAGAGTCTCGTGTCCACCATGACCTGGATGATTCCTTTCAGGCTCAGCAATGACTCTTTCGACCAATGCACCCAGTCGGAGGTCTCGAAAGCTTCGGGCCGGGATAGGTTCTCGAACGTGATCAGTCGCTCGGCATAGCGAATCAAATCAGCTTTGAACGCTTCCTGAATATCGGCGATCGCTTCCTCAATTTGGTCTTTGGAGCCTTCGTTCTCCGTAATGGTCCGCATGACCCGCTCGGCCTGGGCTTTGGCCATCCCGAACGACTGGAATAGGCTTGTCGCAGACAGAACATCCATTCCGCTAGAAAGAGAGGCAATGATGAGGTCGATCTCAGTCAGGACATTGGCGAACGTAGGAGACGGTTTCCTCCAAGTGTCCATGTCGTCGTGGTCGATCCCGGCCTTGTTATAGACGCGCTTCAGGATGTCGGTGAGATAACCCAGCTGCTTGCCGCCGGCAGAGGGGTTGAACACCTTGACCAGCTCGATGACGTTCTCGATCGTCCGGAAAACACCACCACCCTCAACCGTTTTTGGGACCTGGAGCGGATTAACCGAACAGCCGTCCGTATAGTAGTTGAACGTCAGGTCGTGGAAGTCCTCTGGTTGCACGAGGTGCCCGACGCCTGACTTCACGAAGTTCTCGTACTTGAAGTCACCCTTGATGTCTATGACGTGAAATGTCGTCCCGCGCGCGAAGACATTCGCCACCATGTGGTGGAGCGTGTGTGTCTTTCCCGCACCCGACCCTCCGAGGAAGATCGCGTTAAAGTTGGCAACACTCGGAAACGACCACTCTCGCGGGTTACCGCGGGGGTCTAAGCCGATCAGTATCGGGTCGAAATGTGTGAGCGAGCGGTGCGTATGGTTGCTCGCTCCCGCTACCGCTGCAGATTGGTGTGCTGAAGCTTGATGCATTTGATGTTCTCGAGAAAGGCAAGGTCCTTCGCCACCGACACCGGCATCGAATCCGGGCTGGTAGCACGCGCAAAGGGGTGTTTGCAGCGTGAGCAATTGAGCTCTTCTGTTCGGAGTTTCGCGGAATTTGCAGCTGTATCCGCAATTACAGTGACGGCCTCATCCCCACCACACTCACACTCAACGAGCAGCCCACCACGGGCCAATCGGACAGCCCTGTCGTCAAAGCTACCTTTCACTTTCGCTGCAGCCGTAACCTCCATGCTATCGGCGAGTCGATCAAAGAACTCGATCCAGCTATCGTCATGCGGCTTCTGGATGCTGTAGTCCTCTACCTTCGAGTCAATGACATGCAGCACATGCGCAAGCTCATGAGGAATCACCTCGAGGAGCATTGATGTGAAGTCCTGCATCAGGAAAAGGCCTTGTAGGCTGAGTTTGACTATGCCGTGAGGCTTGCCACGGATTAGCAGCACGTCAACCGTCGAGGTGGAGTGCTCTGACAGCATGTAGTCAAAGCGCAGATCGACCCAAACGTCTTCTCCCGGGAAAGAGACGAGTTGAAGCAGGCGGCTCACTTCCTTGGCCGCCTGGATTTCTCGGGTGTATTCCGCGTTGTGCTGCGTGATGAGGGGAAACGTCAGATTTTCTATGCTCATACCCAAATAGTGGGTAGGGACTGCCCCTTTTTAACCGATATGCTCTGGCGCTGATGTCAGACGGTTGTAGATGCTGTCCCAGCCGGAGAAATCCCCGCTGTTCCCCGCTTTAATCAGCGTGTCCATTTGCTCGACCGACTGGCTCTGGATGAACTCGATCGTCGGCAAATGCCGGCGAGGCCATTTACCCATCCCAACACCATAAACGGCCCTGGAACATTTCGCGGGGTCCCTCCTCGGGCCGTTCTCCGCCTGCGCCTGGATGGTCACCCCATCAATAAGCGTTGGCGTAGGATGACCTGCGGAGACAGCCGATTGAGCTGCTTGAAGAGCCCCAACGCGCCGCCTTAGATGCGTCGTTAGAAGCTCGTCCGACAACGTCGGATAAAGCAACTTAGCCAATCCGACACAATGCGCCTGCAAATGGAAGATGTCCGCGCTGCTCAGCCCCACCTCGATCGTACGCATGTCCCCCGTTGTTCCGTCTGTCAGACTGGCGCGGAGCGTCATCTCAAATGTCTGCCCAGCTTGAAAACCGGTGAGCATCCGATAGTGCTCACGGCTTCTTCGTGGCTCCTCATACCGAAGGGTTGCTGTATCGCCCGAAAGCCACTGGTAGAAGGGAATTACGCCTGCGACGTCCAGGGTTACAGAGATATGGCCAGGATCGTTGTGCAGCGCAAATCTGCCATTCACGGCCCTGCTGAAGAGGAGCTTCAGCCCAGCATGCACCTTCACTGCGACACCGCTGTTCATCTCGTTGCGCAGATAAACCCCTAGCCCCAGTGCTGCGTTGCTAAAGATCTGGTGGTTGCTCAGATAGATGCCAGCGTTGCCGTTGCCTGGGTTGACTGGCGTATAGGCCCAGCCCCCGTCTGCTTGCTCCTGCGCAATCAGGTATTGGCGGTGCTTCTCGGCAAAATTGATCAGCATGAGGGGCTTCTCCAGCGCAGAACTAAACAGGACGCGCCTCTTTGGCTTTGGCCGGCCGCCCGGCCTACGTCGACCCGACGGCGCTTATCGTCTCAAAGCGCGGGCGCTTTCATAGGGCGACTATGAGCTTGCTTAAACGGCAGCGGCGAATCAAAGAGCAATACCGTGTACCTGCTTGGTGCTAGCCGGCTTCGGCGTGCCTGGCTGAAATCCCCGAGGCTCAATCCAATAACAACGACGCTCGCCGGCGAGAGGTTGGCAGTTGGGAATAACGAAGACTGGCGTGGGCCGAACACTTTCGCTCCGGGTTGTCTCGGACGTAGAGGAGTAATGCGGATCGGTGGTGCCAGCGCAGCCTGCTAGGGCCACGTAAACGGCGGCGGCTGTTAGCCAGGCAAGGTAGTCACGTTTCACGGAAAGCGCCCTCTGTCATGCATACGGTGCTAGGGCCTGGAGAAAGCCTCTTAGCTTTCGCTCCATGATAACGGCCTGTGCTCACCTGGCTACGACGAACGCAAAAGCTTTGGCGCTGGACGAAACGGCAGGCGCGCGGAAGCCCACCGAGGCCGCTTTCGCGTTCAGTGTCTATCAGGGGAATTGGAGGGGGGTCATCAAGCAGGATGGCATTAGGGGCTGTGCTACAGCCCCTCAGAGCGCGGCCAGGTCCGCGCACGCCCGGTGATTGCAGTGCAGCTAGCGGTCATGGGATTACCCCTTGGCCACTGCGCCACAGCTGCTGCAAGCCACTCAATTGTGGTGGCCATATTTCACTCTCGACGCTGCCCAAAAATGCGTTACAGAAACCTCTGTCTGCAAACAGCACCAGCACGTGGTGCCCTGGGTTGTTCATCTCCGCCTCTGCGCTGAACGCGTAGTAGCCTTTGCCGGGGAAGACGCCCTGCATAACCACGTTCCACGCCTCGATGTTATCGCGAACAAGTTCAAGCGGCATGGAGTCGGGAAAGCGGATCTGAGGAGCCTCCGGTCGAGCCACAATGCCTTCAACACCGTGGCGGAAATGGCCCTCAAACGAGAAGCCTTGGTCTGCAACCAACTGGGTCGTAAAGCTGCTCGAGAGACTGAACATCTAACACCTCATCTAGTGATCGGGGCGGGCGCCACCTCCAAACAGCCTCTAAGAAGACGTTTGGAGGTGACGCCCGCCCCTCTCACCAGGGAGAGGGCGGCGTCACAGTCGCGTTACAGCAGCACGAGTACAGCGACCTTCACCAGTCCGAGGACAAGTTGAAAGCCGGTGTATACGACGCCCGCGATCAGGATGTACCAGCTGAGCGCGCGAGCGGTTCGGCTAGATGCATCCGGGTCTTGGTACATATGGAAGTATTCCTGGTCTGCAACGTTGGCTGGGCCAACATACAAACGCAGTCCTTCTTCCTGATTCTTGGGAATCCCGAGAGCCTTCTTCGCGTCATAGTTCAACGCGATTCCATCCTTCGGAATACCCTTTTCACCTGCGCGCGGCATAAAACCTTGGGCGCGGATCATCAGGAATTTCCCATTATCCGCGTTGTAGATTTTGACTAGGCCTTTACGGCCTACAAGGCCAGTACGGCCCTTCCCCGTTGAACTGCCGATGTGACAGTTGCTCAGTCGCGCGATGTTCAGCGTTGCATCATCACCGCGCAGCGAAAAGCATTTTTCGATCGTTTCGAATCGCTCCGAAGGACGTTGAGTGAAATGTGTCTGAAGCGGCTTGGGATCAAAGATCCGCATCAGCCCCCAGACAAACTTCGCCATCCCCATCACGACCAGATCGAACCGGGTCATTACCGCTGCTTTAACTTCAGGTCTCATAGTCTTTCTCCTCTGAGGGCCGGACCTCAGCTCGCACACCATTAGGTGGCAAAAAGGATGCAAAGGGTCGCCGGCCGCGCCCTTTGTTTGTTTCCGTTAGTAGGTATCCAGTGAATCAAAGCCGTCATCGAGCTCATTGGTGTCGTCCTGCTCGAAAGCATCCATCAGAGCCTTAACTGCTTTGTCCTCGCGTTTCTGGCGAGCTGCAGCTCGTTTATCGCGCATCTGATCCCGCTTGGTGAGCGACCGGATGGTCTCTCCTCGGCGGGTGTTGTCGATAAAGTCGTGCTGAGACATCACTTGGAGGAAAGCTGCCAAACAAGCATGGTGGTCTTCGTCCGGGTCCATCATCCGCAGCCGCACTTCAAGTACGGACACGGAATTGATGACGAGCCACGAACAGGGGTCAGTGAACAACGGCTCGATGGCGTCCCTCGCGGTTCGCAATGTGAGCTGTTTATTCAGGTCTGCAACCATGCTTCCCTTTGGGCCGATCTGTCTGGTTCCTTTGAAAGGTTTCCCGACACGCCGGTATTGATACTCCAGCTGGTCGACGACCCATTGCCCATCACGGACGACTGGCTTCAGCCCAAGGGCAGCCTCCAGTCGCTCGATCGTTGCGTTATCGGATCGCGTATCCGAGGTTGAGCCCGCTTGCGCGATCTCGTCCTCATCTACTTCCTTTGCACCAGGCAGGTACCCAGAGGTAGACCAGAGTGCTTTGCGGTCGAATACCAACTTCCTCGCTGGCTTCGGTTCCCGCTCCGCCGCTCTCTTCCTAACGGTTGGTTTAGCTATGTCGCCGCCAAACAAGTCGATTTGCATAGTGCGCTCCATTGGGCGCACCACTCCCCCGACGGGCAAGTGGTGGCCCGTCGGGGGTTGGATTGAGGTTAAGGCTTAGTAGAACGACAGCAGATCGCCGGTTTGCCCGACGCTAATTGCACTGGCACTGCGGGTGTGAACGGCCGGGACCGTTCCTGCCTGCGAGCCTGTTTCCACCGAAGCGGGCGTGGCCGAGGCCTGCTCCGCTGGCGCAACAACCGCGGGGGCGGCAGCTACGCTGGTGGTCTGAGCTTGTGCCTGTGCAGGCATGGGCACCGAGGTGCCCAGCAGCTGCTGTTGTGCAGTCGTTACTTCGATTAGCGGGATGCCCTTCTGCAAGCGCTCCCAGACCAACGTCTGGTCACGCAATGCTTGGAGGCACTGCTCGAAGTTGGAAAACTCGGCGTAGGTCATGCTTCCCGATGCAGGCAGCTTTGCGAGTTCGCCCGCAAGGGCATCGCTCAGCGGCTTGATCAGCGGGTGAATAAACGACAAAGGTTCCAGTCGATTAGTCATCGCTTGTGCACGTTTGATTGTGCGTGGGTTGAGCTTCACCTCACCGTTCTTCACAGAACTACCTTTCGACCCAATCGTTTTGAGAATGGCGAGCGCCTCACCACAGACATGCTGGATGCACGCGCCCATCACCCCATCCCTCAATGCAACAACGCTGTCACGCTGTGCTTCCTGAAGCTCGGGCACGAAGTCCCCGCCATCTAGATCGATGACGTGAACGGTGTACGCGAACTTCATGTTCTTCCTTACGACGTCCCAAGTAGGTTGGCGCTGCATCAGATGCGTGGTCAGTTTCCCGACCAGTACCGAATCAGCACCTGCCGCAATTGCTGCGGCGCCCAATTGCAACAGATGGTCAGAGCACATAGTCGCGTAGCGCGGCTCGTCCTCTTCCATTTGTTTCTCCCAGCGGTCGGCCAGCAGATCCAGCTCCCTCTTCTTCTCAATCGCGGAATCAATCGAGTTGATTGCCCCAAGTGGGGTTTTGATGGAGCCGTCCTTGTCGAGCACGTCCTCCGCAGCCTCACGGATGCGGTGGTAGTTGCGCAGGAAATCGGTCGGGAAGATCTTCTCGCAGAGAAGTTTCTTCGTTTCCTTCGGCAGCTCGCCAACAACCACATCGATGTCCTTCATGTCGACCTGGCGGTCGTCAGAGATGCAGGTAATCAAATGGTTGAAGATTGCGACTTTGCTTTGAGCAGTTTGCGCAACGATCTGAACCGAGGAATTTACGTTTGCGTTAGTCATGGTGAAACCTCGCACCCGCCGGACCACGGGGCAATTTAGGATTACACCCGGGGCCGGAGCCGGGTGTGTGTCGAGTCTCGATGGCCTCGAACAAACACCCGGCGTGAGCCGGATGTTTGGTCCAGCCCACAAAGGGAGGCGGTGCCCGAAGGCACCGTTTGTTTCACATAGATCTATTTGGTCGAGCACCAGCCGGCCGCAGTCCAGGTGGCCCTGGACTTTGACTAGCGGGGTTAACTCAACAGTGTTGCGGCTTTGTTCATCAGCGCTGGGCAGATCTCATCGCACGTTTTAGCCTGTGCAAATGGGATGCGCGCTTTGGCAAGCCAAGCAGTCGCACTTAGGTTGCCAATGACCAAATACACGATCCGAACGCCGTAGCGCTCAAAGTACTTGGTCATCTCCACAGCTTTCTCTTCGTTGCTCGGAACGCCATCAGTAAGCACAAACATCACTTTCCGATTAGCGCCATGAGCAGCGAGACGGCGGCCTGCGTGAAAAATCGCTTCCGCGATCGGGGTTTGACCCCCTCCCGCAACGCGACGCAGTCCTCCCAGTCGTGCTATTGCCGTCTGATGATCGTCCCCGAAGGATCGGACCATCGACATCAGCACTCCCATCCGTGGCGCGAAGCCGAGAATTTCCCGTGGCACCCCGATCCGGTCTAGGACCTTCTCCAGCAATGTGGCTGACTCAATAATCGAGCGCAGCCGGCTTGGTGCCAAGCCTTCTGTGGGTATGGATTCCTCCCCAGTAGAGTGTTTCAGATCGGCCATGTCCATCGTTGAGCGGGACAGGTCGACTACCAACGAAACAGCTGTTGTGGGGCGTTCCACATCATCGTGCTGAACAAAGATGCGGGTATCACCTAACACCACACGGTGCAGGTTCGACTCACCCAAATTCCCTCGCATTGACGCAAAGGCTTCCGCCTCTTCTTGCTGCATCAGTAGTGCTTCCAGTCGTGTAGTGGTCTAATTTCCCCGGACACCTCGATAGGTGGAAAATGCATCTATCGAGGAGTTTTTCATGACCACCAAACGCAGGACATTCGACGACAGCTTCAAGCTGCAAGTCGTGAAGATGATCAAG